>Ga0209697_10000649_pt1 | contig 56998 bp, 42 predicted proteins | sample AliMusrvi5mmetaG_FD_184115 | JGI IMG/M metagenome (GOLD analysis project Ga0209697, IMG submission 184115) | Freshwater lake bacterial and archeal communities from Alinen Mustajarvi, Finland, to study Microbial Dark Matter (Phase II) - Alinen... | ecosystem: Environmental > Aquatic > Freshwater...
TTTACTGGCAATCCGACCATTTCTCCTTCCAACGTCCCGGATTCTTCACCTCCGTGAGAATGTACTCCGACCGGATCTACAACATGGAAGAGCCCTACAACGGGGAAGGACTGATGAACCACCACCGCGGCGACGGAACCAACTATCTCTCGAGGACCGGAGACGAATATTTCGACCTTGCCCCTGTCAACGACTGGCAGAAAATACCGGGGGCCACGATCGTACAGAAACCACAGCTTCCGTCCGAAAAAGAGATTCAAAAGCGGGGTCTTACCGATTTTGCCGGAGCCGTCACGGATGGGAAATACGGAGCCGTGGCCTTCGACTTCAAGAGTCCGCACGACCCGCTTCAAGCCAAAAAAGGGTGGTTCTTCTTCGATAACGAGTATGTTTGTCTGGGTGCGGGCATCAGTTCCGATTCCAAATTTCCCTTGGCAACCACCCTTAACCAATGTTTGCTGAAAGGCAACGTAGTGGTGCATGCCAAAGATCAGTCCTCCATCCTTTCCAATGGAAACCGAGAAATAAAGGAGGTTCAGTGGATGCTTCACGACGGTGTCGCCTATCTGTTTCCCAAACCAGCCACTGTCAACCTCTCCAACCAGGAAGAAAAAGGTAGTTGGTTCACGATCAACCACCAGTCCGACTCGCCGAAGGAGGAGGTCCGCAAGGAGGTGTTCAAGCTTTGGGTCAACCACGGTTCCAGACCCGAAAATGCAGGTTATGCCTACATCGTCGTCCCCAATGCGACGGAAAAAGAGATCTCGGGTAATCCCGGTAGGGGAATCACCATCCTATCCAATACGCCGGAACTTCAGGCTGTCAATAACTCTCTGTTAAACCTCACCGAGCTTGCATTTTACAAAGCCGGTCAGGTTCAGATTTCAAAAGATATCGGCATCGGCATCGACACTCCGGGACTGGTGATTGTCAAAATGGAGGGTTCCTCCATAAAATCCATTTCAGTGGAAGATCCTTCCAGGAAACTGGGAAGAATTCATTTGTCTATCTCTACGAGAATGGAGCCAAAAGGAGCACATTTCGTAGCCGTCTGGAATGTCGAAAAGATGGTCAGTGAGCTGACCATCGATCTGCCCCAGACCATCTACGCCGGTAAAAGTGTGACCATAGCGTTGTAAATAGTTTGCAAATTTGAAAATGAGCTAATTTGAAAATGCCTTAATTTGATAAGAGTTAACCAGAGAATATATTTTCCATTCAACCTTTTAACAATATGAAGAAAATAATCACTGCTATGCTTGCAGTTATCCTGTTCCTGATTTTTTCCGAGGCAAAAGCGCAATCACACGGCATTTTTACAAACAGTACGGATGTGGGTACCCCGAAGCTGAAAGGGTCAACCAATTTTGATCCGGTAAAACAGGTCTATACCCTAACGGGAAGCGGGCAGAACATATGGGCCAATACGGATCAGTTTCATTTTACTTCCCTGCAGATGACTGGCAATTTTATTCTCACCGTCAATTGCCATTTTGAAGGCAAAGGGGTCGTCCTCCACAGGAAGATGGGCCTGATGATCAGGGAAAATTTGACTCCGGGTTCGCGGTATGTGGATGCGGCGGTCCATGGCGACGGACTTGCCTCGCTGCAATATCGTTCGGCCGGGAAACAAATTACCACCGAGATCAAGGCCGAATTGAAGGCACCGGATGTGATCCAGCTCGAACGTTACGGCGACACCATCGTGGTTCGCGTGGCAAAAGTAGGGGCTATGCTGGTTGAAACAGGAAGGGTCATCCAAAAATTCGAACAGCCAGTTTATGTGGGGCTATTTGTTTGCTCACACGATACAGCTGTCTCCGAAACTGCCAAATTTCACAACCTCAGGATCGATGTTCCGGCAGAAATTAACCTCGACGGTTACAAACAACCGGGAGCCAGCCGTTTGGAGTTGCTGAATGTCTCCACCGGAGAGCGGACAGTTATTTACACCACGAAGGAGCACATCGAAGCGCCGAACTGGTCGAGAGATGGGAAATTCCTGATATACAATTCCGGTGGATTGTTATACAAATTTCCGTTGTCCAAAGCAGTACCCATCAAAATCCCTACCGGAGAGGTCAACAAGATCAACAACGACCACGGTCTCTCCTTCGACGGAAAGATGCTGGCCATCTCAAGTACCCTCAAACTGGCCGATGGCCGCTCAGGGTCGGCAGTTTACACCGTTCCTGTGGCCGGTGGCATCCCAAAAGTCATTACCAAAGATGTTCCCTCTTATTGGCACGGCTGGTCGCCCGACGGCAAGACCCTCGTATTTTGTGCGGAAAGGAAGGGAGATTACGACATCTGGGGCATTGCATCCGCCGGAGGCGAAGAGTTTCAGCTGACCAAATCTCCCAGACTGGACGATGGTCCCGAATATGCTCCCGATGGCAAACACATCTATTTCAACTCTGTGAGGACCGGAATGATGAAAATCTGGCGGATGAATCCCGATGGCAGCCATCCCGAGCAGGTTAGCTTCGGCCCTTTCCACGATTGGTTTGCCCACCTCTCTCCCGATGGAAAAAGCATGGTCTATGTCTCCTTCCCCACCACTGTTCCCGCCGGATCTCATCCGATGAACCAGCGCGTCGTGTTGCAGCAACAACCGACGGATTCGAAAGAAACGAAGGTGTTGGCTTACATTTATGGAGGACAGGGGACGATGAATGTTCCCTCCTGGAGTCCGGACGGCAAGACAATTGCCTTTGTATCCTATACCTACGGAGACCCAGATCATTGATTTTCAGTCATTAAAAATATTTTGAAAGCAATCAATAATCCATCCATGGAATTGCCTTTTTCCCAAATTTTCTAACGATTAACTGGAGCCAATTGCTAATTTACAAATGACCGGCCACTTCTTTTAAAAGATATATTTCAGGAAACCGGCCTACTATGGATTCTGGGACGGATTAAAGCTTCAAATAAACAACCAAAAACGACACAAAGATGAACGTGAGAAAAGTATTGCAGATGATTTTCCTGATAATCATCCTGCCAGGAGTTTCAGGAGCACAAAAAGAAATGCATCAGGATCTAGGTAAAGTACCACCACATCCCCGAATTTTGCTCTTGACGGGCGAAGAGGCCCAGATCAAACAGGCCATTGCGACCCATGCGACCTGGAAGAAGATGCACGAGGCCATCCTGCAATCCTGCGACAATCTCCTGGATAAACCGCCGATCGAGCGAATCCAGATTGGCAGGCGATTGCTCGACAAATCGCGCGAAGCCATTCGCCGTATTTTTGCCCTCTCCTATGCCTGGAGAATGACGGGAGAGGAAAAATATTTTGAGCGTACGGAAAAAGAGTTGCTGGCGATCTCCAAATTTACAGACTGGAATCCTTCTCATTTTCTGGATGTAGCCGAAATGACCATGGCCGTTTCCATTGGTTATGACTGGCTCTATCCCAAGCTCAGCGAGGCGTCCAGAAAACAGATCCGGGATGCCATCGTCAGCAAGGGTTTGTACCCATCGCTCGATCCAAAATACAACAGCTGGCTCGAGGTGGTCAACAACTGGAACCAGGTTTGCAATGCAGGAATCTCTTACGGTGCCCTGGCAGTGATGGAAGAGCATACAGATCTGGCAAAAAACCTGATCGAACGTGCCGTTAAATCCATCCCTCATTCAATGGGTGAATACAAACCGGACGGAGCCTATCCCGAAGGTTATGGTTACTGGGGGTATGGAACCTCCTTCAATGTGATGTTCCTGAGTGCACTGGAGAAGGCCTATTCGACAGATTTTGGATTATCCGGTACTCCCGGGTTCCTCCAAACAGCTGGATTTTTCGAGCAAATGACGGCTGCAACCGGTATGTGTTTCAACTGGGGCGACAGCGGCCAGGGTGGTGGACTGAGCCCAGCCATGTTTTGGTTCGCACAAAAATCCAATAATTTATCCCTGCTCTGGGTAGAAAAATCCTATCTGCAGCAGAATGACTTCTCAAAATTCACGGACGAACGGCTCTTGCCTGCCATAATGATTTGGGGAAAGGATCTGAAACTGGATCAAGTTACTGAACCAAAGGCAAAATTCTGGAAAGGCCAGGGAGCCAATCCCGTTTGCATGATGCGGACCTCCTGGACCGACCGCAACGCCATTTTTCTGGGCATGAAGCTCGGCTCCTCCTCCGTCAATCATGGGCACATGGACATCGGCTCTTTCGTGATGGAGGCAGATGGCACCCGTTGGGCTTCTGATTTCGGCATGCAGGATTACGAATCGCTCGAGTCCAAGGGGATTCAGGTATTCGGACGTACACAGGATGCGCAGCGCTGGAGCATATTCCGGATCAACAACAAGGCGCACAGCACGTTGACCATTGACAATCAACTTCAGCTGGTAAAGGGATATGCCAGGATCGACAAATTCTCCGAACAACCCAACTTCCTGTTTGCGCAATCAGACCTGTCGACTGTGTATGAAAATCAGCTGGCATCGGTCAAGCGTGGTGTTGCCATCGTGGATCAAAAATATGTGGTCGTCAGGGATGAAATGACTGCCACCAACAAATCGACCACCGTTCGCTGGACGATGATGACCTCCGCAACTCCTGTCCTCAAAGGGAACCGCATCCTGCTCAGTAAGGAGGGGCATACCCTGATCTTACGGGTAAATGCTCCCGGGAAGGTGAAGATGAAAACCTGGTCGACAGAACCTACCACCAACTACGATGCCGCCAACCCTGGAAAATCGCTGGTGGGATTTGAGTTTCAGTTGAAACCAAATCAGAAACAGAACATTCAGGTATTGTTGGTACCCGGTTCCGTCAAGGATCAGAAAATAAAATTTGCAAAAGAGCTTGATAAATGGTGATCGGCCGATGAAAATTATCCTAAAATTCCTGTCAAACAGTTGCTTCGCCGTCGTCTGGCTGGTCGTGCTCCTTGTTGTAACCGGTTGCCAGAAAAATGCAGCAACGGCTGATCCCGTCGTTGAATTGCCCAAACTGACAGGAATATTAAGCACCCTGCAGATGGCACATCCGCGGCTGTTACTGACGGATGCCCGGCTTCAGGAATTGAAAACAATGAGCGCAACGGATGACAGGTTGAAAAAATATGCATCGGATGTAATTGCTCAGGCAGACAAGGATATATTCAAATCACCCATCCTGCATGTTTTGGTTGGTTCGGATATGCTGGATAAAAGCAGGGAATGTTTGTTGCGGGTCTACGACCTGGCCTTTGCCTATCGTTGGACCGGCAACGAAAAATACCTTGCTGCAGCAGAATCCAATCTCAGGGTGGTGTGTGCCTTTACAGACTGGGATCCTCCTCATTTTCTGGATGTCGCAGAGATGACCCATGCAGTGGCCATCGGCTACGACTGGTTGTACCCCAAAATGGATGCCCAGTTGAGGGACCAGGTAAAAGCCTCCCTGATCAAACTTGGACTGCACGAAGGCAACCTGGCCTATGCGTCCTCCGCCTGGTGGGCCAATTCCGAATTCAACTGGAATCAGGTGTGCAACAGCGGCTTGCTGATCGGGGCTCTGGCCGTTGCCGAAACAGATCCCTCCTATGCCATGAACATCCTGCCAAAGGCATTGGATGGCCTGTCTTATGCACTTAAATCATATGCCCCCGACGGTGTATGGGGCGAGGGTCCGGGATACTGGGGATATGCTACGGATTACACGGCCTATGGTCTTGCAGCCTTGCAGAGCGCATTGGGCAACAGTTTTGGATTAACCAATTTCACGGGCATGAACCTGACCGGCTATCTTCCAATCTATACAGCAGGTCCGACCGGTTACGTGCTGAATTTTGCAGATTCGGGAGAAAAAGCCAAACAGGGGGCACCTCATCCCGATATGTGGCTGGCAGGCATCTACAACAACAACGATTTCTCGGATTTCGTTCACACACAGCTGGCCAATGCCAACGCGAATGCCTACGACGTTATCTGGTATAGACCATACGCCAATTCCACCACACAGCGGGATCTTGACAAATATTTCAACGGCAAAGTCTCCCTCTACTTTTCACGAAGCTCGTGGACGGATCCCAACGCCTTGTGGGTAGGTTTCAAGGCCGGCTACAATCTGGTCAACCACGGCCATCTTGACCTTGGAAACTTCGAAATGGATGCGATGGGTGTCCGTTGGGCCAGAGATCTGGGATCGGATGATTACTCCCTGCCTAATTATTTCAGCGGTAGTGTACAATCAAGCCCCCGGTGGACCTATTACCGTTTGAATTCACTGAGCCACAGTGTGCCTGTATTGGGTGGCGTCAGTCAGAACGTAGATGCCACCTCCAAATTCGTCAAGCATGCGGAAGCCATTGCAGAGCCCTATGCCGTGGTCGATTTCACGGAAGCCTACAAACAGTTTGCCACCTCTGCACAACGCGGGATCAAAATGGTATCCGGCCGCAAGGCCATCTTGATTCAGGATGAGTTTTCAATTAGCAAAGCTACTACCATCGCCTGGGGAATGACTACGGATGCCACCATTCAACTCATCGATCCCAAACAGGCAGAACTGACCATCAGTGGGAAGAAAATGACTGCCCTGATACTCTCCCCTTCCAATGCCTCCTTCTTCGTGGAATCTGCACTACAGTTGGCTCCACAGCAACTCAATACCGGTGTCAACCGGTTGCTGATCCGAATGACCGCTCCGATAGGAAATGCGCTAATTTCGGTATCACTTTCTCCACAATGGACATCAGTCGCAACCGGTTATTCTTCAGAAATTATTCCTCTGTCAAAATGGTAAAAGTCAAAAATAAAATAAAATCCATAATCAATCATGATGATTCATAGGCCATTGTTCCCCATGTTGTTGTCCTTGCCACTAACAGGACTCCTGCTTCATCCAAATGTGGGTTCGGCACAACAAAAAGAGGCAAAAAGACCAAATTTCCTGGTAATTATGACCGATGATATGGGTTTTTCCGATATTGGTTGCTACGGCTCGGAAATAAAAACACCAAACATCGACAGACTGGCGAAAAACGGAGTCAGGTTTACCCATTTTTACAATACGGCACGTTGCAGTCCCAGCAGGGCTTCGCTGTTGACAGGGGTCTATCCGCATCAGGCGGAAATGGGGAACTTGTCCTCAAACAATTATCCTGAACCTGGCTACCACGACAATCTAAGTAAAAACACCGTTACCATGGCCGAAGTGTTCAGACAAGCTGGATATTCAACCTATATGACCGGAAAATGGCACTTGGCCAAAGAGATGGATTCAAATGGGGACCATAGCAATTGGCCACTTCAACGGGGATTCGAACGATACTTTGGTACGCTCAATGGATCAGGGAGTTACTTCGATCCGGGCACTTTGATAAGCAACAACACCTTTGTTGCACCGGGGAAAAATTTCTACTACACAGATGCCATCAGTGACACTACCGTTAAATTCATTCAACAACACCCTAAGGAGAAGCCATTCTTCTTCTATGTAGCCTATACCGCTGCACACTGGCCGCTACACGCACCCGAAAAGGAGATTGACAAACAAAAGGGCAAATATGATGCAGGATGGGATGTAGTTCGTCGACGTAGGTTCGAGAAACAGAAAAAACTGGGAATCATCGAAAAAAATTACCTCTTGTCCGATCGGACGAAAACCATACCAGCCTGGGAAAAGGAGCCAATGAAGTTGTGGCAGGCACGCAGGATGGAGGTCTACGCCGCGATGATAGTAGTAATGGACCAGGGAGTCGGTCGCATCTTGCATGCCCTGGAAGAAAAGGACGCATTGGAAAATACAGTCATCATCTACCTGCACGACAACGGCGGGTGCGCAGAGCCACAGGGAACAGACAAAGCCGAAATTCCTATTACAGTACAACAAAAAGAACTGAAACCTCTCTCTCCAGATTCTGTTTCAAGGTTGAAGAGACCCATCTATACACGTGATGGTCGCTTTATAAGAAGCGGAAGAGGAGTGATCGCAGGAAATGCAGATACGTGGACTGCCTATGGCGAAGAGTGGGCCAATGTGAGCAATACCCCTTTCCGCTTGTACAAGCAATATGTCCATGAGGGTGGCATTGCCTCTCCCCTGATCGTAAAATGGCCTGCAGGCATTTCCACCAAGGGTGGACTCGACAAACAGTTGTCTCACATCATCGACATCCTGCCAACTTGCCTGGATCTTGCCGGAATAACTTATCCAAAAGACTTCAACGGAAGATCCATTCTTCCAGTTGAAGGAGTGAGTTTGGTTCCATCCATCTTTCATGGTCCTTTTGACAGGGAACGTCTATTTTGGGAACATTCGGGGAACCGAGCCATCCGTATCGGGGACTGGAAACTGGTTGCCAGGGTACAAAAGGAAAAAATATTCACCCCGGCAGACGAAAATGCATGGGAACTGTACAACCTCGAAAACGACCCCACCGAAACGAAGAACCTGGCAAGTGAGTTTCCTGGTAAGGTAAAGGAGATGATCGGTCGCTGGGAGGAAGAGGCCATCCGGACCAATGCAAAACCGTGGCCGTGGAATACCAATGAAAAACTAAAAGTGAAGAGTGAATAATGAAGGGAATTACATGTGAATTTCCAAATAGTATTGATTATCTAAAAATTATGAAATTATTAATACGACTAACCTTCCTTATATTCCTTTTGAGTCCATCCAGTCTGATCGCTCAAAAGGAATACCGCACAGAAAGGGACATTCATTATTACAGTGATTCTGTTCAGGCGAAAGATGTCTATCTGGCATCCCAATGTACTTTGGATATCTATTATCCTGTAAATACAAAGAATTTCCCAACAATTGTCTGGTTTCACGGAGGAGGCCTGACGGGCGGAAAGAAGCAAATTCCAGAGGCCTTGATGAACAAAGGCTATGCAGTCATTGGAGTCGAATACCGTCTTTCACCAAAAGCAAAAGCACCTTCCTATATTGAGGATGCTGCAGCCGCAGTGGCCTGGGTGTTCAACAACATTGGCAAATACGGCGGAAGAAAAAATCTAATTTTCATCTCAGGTCATTCCGCAGGAGGATACCTGGGAATGATGATCACACTTGATAAAACCTGGCTGGCCAAATATAACATTGACCCAAACTGTATCGCTGCGCTGATACCCTTTAGCGGACAAGCTATCACTCACTATACAATACGGAAAGAACAAGGAATAAAAAACACCCAACCCATCATTGACAAATATGCTCCGCTCTTTTTTGTGCGTTCAGATGCGCCCCCGATGTTGCTGATTACAGGTGACCGCGAACAGGAACTTTTGGGCCGCTATGAGGAAAATGCCTACCTGCAGCGCATGATGAAACTGACCGGCCATACAAGAACAAAACTGTACGATCTTCAGGGATTCAACCATGGAGGAATGGCAGAACCTGCCTTTCCGTTACTACTAAAAGAGGTGGAAGAGGTGACAAAAGAAATTTCAGAGAAAAAATAACAACGATTACAATCAAACCATGATAAAAACCAGAAAGTTCATCCTGCTAAGCCTGTTTTTAATTGGCCTTGCTTCTAACAACCTGCTGGTAGCCCAGTCCGGTAATAGTATCCGGCTCAACGACAACTGGAAATTCCTCAAGGGCGACCTTGGAGGCATCTGGGAAGCCGTAAGAACTTTCAAGGCGGGGGATCCGGAGAGTGTGCCATTATGGGAAAATGTGTCCCTGCCCCATTGCTTCAATGCCAAGGATGCCGTCGACCCGGACGTGAACTATTACCAGGGACCAGGATGGTACACCAACCGGATCACGGTGGAAAATCCTTACCAGGAAGGCCGAACCCTGCTCCATTTCGAAGGTGCCGGTCAAAAAACGGAGGTTTACATTTATACTACCAAGGTAGGTACCCACGTGGGTGGCTACAACGAATGGAGCGTAGACATTACCGACGCAGTGAAAGAGTTCAGGCAGAACAAGAAAATAGCGGATAATTTCCAGGGGAAAATCCCCTTATCCATCCGGTGCGACAACTCCAGGGATCTGGAGATGATCCCTTCGAACATGGCTGATTTCAATGTTTATGGAGGAATATACCGGTATTTGAACCTGGTTTATGTCCCGGCCTATTCCATCGATAGGTTACATGCCTATGCAACGGTGGATGCAAAAGGCTCTGATGGGAAACTCGAGTTGGGTCTAAAGCTCCGCAACCTCTCTTTCTTGACAAAGGCAGGGATCAAAATTGAAATCCTCGACCCTGCCGGGAAGTCATTGACAACCAAAAAACTGGAAACTGATTTTTATCTGGGTGAAAAAACGATGTACACACAAGCCATCAGAAGACCGGTTTTGTGGTCTCCCGATCAGCCAAATTTGTACACGTGTTGCATAACGATAGAGACGGCGCTGGGCAAACAAACGGTGATAGAAAAATTCGGCTTCCGGAATTTCGAATTCACGGAGAAGGGGCCCTTCAAGTTAAATGGGACCCGCCTGTTACTTCGGGGTACCCACCGGCACGAAGACCATGCAGGAGTAGGAGCCGCGATGAACGCATCCCAGATCCGTCAGGAGATGTTGATGATGAAGGAGATGGGTGTCAACTTCATCCGATTGGGCCACTACCAGCAATCGCCGGTAGTCCTCAGCCTGTGCGACAGTCTGGGCATTTTCGTCTGGGAGGAGATTCCCTGGTGTCGTGGCGGACTGGGTGGCGAAAAATACCAGTTGCAGGCCAAAAACATGCTCTCCGATATGATCGACCAGCACCGCAATCATCCGGCCGTCATCTTGTGGGGCATTGGAAATGAAAACGACTGGCCCGGCGATTTTCCGGATTTCGATAAACAAAAGATCCGGGCGTTTGCAACGGAACTGAATAACCTTGCCCACCAGCTCGATCCCACGCGCATGACCGCCATGCGCCGCTGCGACTTCTGTAAAGACATCGTGGATGTCTATTCACCCTCCATCTGGGCAGGCTGGTACCGGGGAATCTACACCGAATACCGCCAAACAACAGAGACGGAAATACAGAAAACAAAACATTTCTTCCACGCCGAATGGGGTGGCGACAGCCACGCAGGACGTCATTCAGAGTCACCCGACAAGATTTTGCAACAGGTCAAAACAGGCGTTGGTACGGACGAGCAAAAAGGCGATGCCTCCCTCTTCGGAGGAGCAGCAAGGGTCTCCAAAGATGGTGACTGGAGCGAATCCTACCTCTGCAACCTGATCGACTGGCATCTCAAAGAGCAGGAGACCATGCCTTACCTGACAGGTTCCGCCTATTGGCCCTTCAAGGACTTCTCCACTCCGGTCCGACCCGACAATCCCATCCCCTACATGAACCAAAAAGGAGTGGTAGAGCGCGACCTGACTAAAAAAGAGTCCTACTATGTTTTCCAATCCTGGTGGACGAAGTCGCCCATGGCACACATCTATGGCCACAGCTGGCCGGTAAGATGGGGTGATGAGGGGGAGGAAAAGATGGTGAAGGTCTATTCCAACTGCGACGATGCTGAACTTTTCGTCAATGGGAAAAGCTATGGCTTAAAAAAACGGAACGGATCCGATTTTCCAGCCGCAGGACTACGGTGGAATGTGGTATATGCCAAGGGAGAAAACCACCTCAGGGTGGTTGCCAGAAAACTAAAAGCAACAGTTACCGATGAAATAATCCAGACTTATCAAACGGAAAAATGGGGAATACCGACCCGGCTAGACCTTCAAATCAAAGCGCAAAAGGGTGACCTCGTCACCATCGAGGCAAAGCTTTACGACGACAAAAACATCCTCTGCCTTGATGCTAGAAATGTGGTTACTTTTGGATTGACGGGAGACGGAACGCTGCTCGACAACCTGGGAACGTCATCCGGATCCAGAAGGGTCGAAATGTATAACGGAAGAGCCATCATACGTGTAAAAACAAACAACGGGAGAAGCGTTGCCTCCATCAAGGCCAAAGGATTGAAAACAGCTTTTCTGGAACTTTAACAACAAATAAAACACTATAATTTTCACCTCCCAGGTATGAAAAAAATTCTAATTCTCGTCTCGTTGATCAGCTTCACCATCTCCCTGAAAGCGCAAACGCCGGAGACCAAAATGTGGGATGCGGAACTGCTTCCGCTCATCAAGACGCAAATCAAAAACGGCAACCCTGTATATACAGCCTCGTATCAGAAACTCCTTTCAGAGGCTGACAAATGGCTGGCCAAACCGGATCCGACCATTGTCAACAAACCAATGGCACCCGCCAGCGGCGACAAGCACGATTACCTGAGTCTGGGCAAATATTGGTGGCCAAATCCCAATACCAGGGATGGCTTGCCTTATATCAGGAAAGATGGGAAAACCAATCCCGAGATTGAGAAATTCGACAGAAAAACCTTGAGTTCATTCGTCGATGGTACGGTCAGACTCTCTCTTGCTTACTATTTCAGCGACAAAAAAGAATACGCCGACAAGGCAGTATCTATGTTAAGGAGCTGGTATCTGGACTCCAAAACCAGACAAAATCCAAATATGAATTTCGGGCAGGCTGTACCAGGAGTAACTGACAACAAGGGGCGTCCGGAAGGAATTATCGATGCATCAGGATTTATCTATGTGACCGATGCCATTGAGATACTTCACGCCAAAGACCAGCTAACAACCGATGACCTGATTGGTCTCAGGAAATGGTTCTCCGAATTTTGCACCTGGCTCACTACCAGTGAGCTTGGAATTAAGGAGGGGCAGGCAGCAAACAACCATTCCATGGCGTACGACGTTCAGTTAACAAGATATTTGCTTTTTACGGGTGACTTGATTACGGCAAAAAGGATCATCACTGAATATACATCAAAACGCTTAGTGCCTCAAATAGAGGCAGATGGAAAACAGCCCCGGGAACTTGCCCGCGTAACCAGTTTTCATTATTCGATTGAAAATCTAAGGCACATGATCGACATGTGTGATTTAGGGAAGTTGCTGGGCATATCCCTTTATTCAACAGGAGCGCAAAAAGGATCCATCGACATGGCTCTCCAGTTTCTGATCCCCTACCTTGGAAATCCGGCTAAATTCCCTTACAAGGATGAAACCCCAAACTGGAAAGCCGAGGCAGGAACCTTAGCAAATCTTTTTTACCGTGCCTCATTATACAACCCCGAAATGACCAAAAAGTACAAAGAAATTTACACTGATTTCGCCGAAAATGATTACATTTTCCACTTGACCTATTACAAACCATGAAACGAAGAAAATTTATCACGTCTGCCTCCCTCACTGCTGCCGGATTGGCTTTGGCAGAAGCCGGAATGGCCGGTGCCGGGACCATTGTAAAAACCGTAAAGAGGCCGGTTTGTGCCTTTACCAAATGCCTTCAGTTTCTTCCAATGGAACAGGTTGGGGAGGTGCTCGCCAGATTAGCTTTCGATGGCACCGATCTGTTGGTCAGACCCGGAGGCCAGATCGAACCAGAGAATGTAAAAAAGGAGCTGCCTCAGGCTGTGAAAACATTTCGCAAACAAGGAGCGGAGATCCTGATGATTGTGACTGCCATCAAGGATCCGACAGAACCATTTGCATTGGCGACGCTGGAGGCTGCGGCAGATTCAGGAATAAAATATTACAGACTGGGATGGTTTGATTACGACCTGAAGAAATCCATTCAGCAAAATCTGGATGAATTCAAAGGGACCATGGAGAAAATTGCACGGATCAACGAGAAACTAGGACTACATGGCGGATACCAGAACCACTCCGGCATCGGTGTCGGAGCACCCGTCTGGGATCTTTATGAACTACTTAAGGAGGTTGATCCACGATATTTGGGTGTCCAGTATGACATCCGGCACGCCGTTACAGAGGGTGGCAACAGTTGGAAGCTTGGCATGAAACGTGTCGGGCCATGGATCAGGTCCATCGCAATCAAGGACTTTATCTGGGAAAAGAATTCAGGCAACCAATGGCATCACCAGACTGTACCCCTGGGAGAAGGAATGGTTCCCTACGATGATTACCTGAAGGATTATGCCGCGCTAAAAATTGAAGCACCAATCAGCATTCATTTCGAATACGATTTGGGTGGTGCCGATACAGGAAAAAAAGAGACGACCATGCCAAAGGAGGAGATCTTTCAAAAAATGCAAAAAGATCTCATTTGGCTTCGTCAAAAAATGATTACCAACCAAATCGAGTACTAATCCATCATCCATCATTTCCACATGCTATTCGAAATCAAAGACAAAAAAATCCTGGTAACAGGTTCAACAGGCGGAATCGGTTACGTGATGGCATTGGGATTGGCCAAGGCCGGAGCCTCCGTCATTCTCAACGGCAGGACTGCCGAAAAGGTAGAGATGGCCGTCAAATCCTTTCATGATCTGGGTCTCTCAGCCAGTGGCTATGCCTTTGACATCTCCCTTGCGGGGGAGGTAGAAGTTGGCATTCAGCAGATTGAGCAGGATTTGGGAACCATCGATGTGCTGGTCAACAACGCAGGGATTCAGCACCGGGCTCCACTCGAAGAGTTCAAACTCGAGGATTGGGACCGGGTGATTCATACCAACCTAACGGGAGCTTTCGTGGTTAGCAAGGCGGTCGTGAAAGGAATGATCGCACGCCAAAGTGGCAAAATCATCAACATCTGCTCCCTGCAAAGCGAACTGGGCCGCCAATCGATCGCTCCCTACGCCGCAGCCAAAGGTGGTTTGAAAATGCTGACCCGCGCCATGGCCACCGAATGGGCCAAACACAACATCCAGGTCAACGGAATAGGTCCCGGCTATTTCAAAACCGACATGACCAAGGCTCTCTATGAAAATCCGGGTTTTGACACCTGGCTTCTCAACAGAACCCCTGCCAACCGATGGGGAAATGCCGAAGAGCTGATTGGTACGCTTATTTTTCTATCCTCCAAGGCCAGCTCCTTCGTAGACGGACAGATTATCTACGTGGATGGCGGAATAACCGCTTCTATTTAATTGCTAATAGCAACTAATTTTAAAATGAAAATAAACAAATTCCAAAATCTCCTCTCACTTGCCATCATCCTGAGCATAAATCTGCCTCTTTCGGCCCGGACACCAACAGGCAAAGTGATTCGGTACCTCCATCCGCTCTTCGAGCAGATCGATCTCCAAAAAGATCTTGAATTTGGCCAGACGACCAATTTCGATGGCAAAACAGAAAAATTACTCCTGGACATCTACTCCCCGAAAAACGATCATCAGTCCAAAAGGCCGGTTATCCTATGGCTTCATGGGGGTGGTTTCCGCCCGGGGAACGACAAGTCCCAGAGTTACATAGTCAAATTATCGAACGAGTTTGCCAAAAGAGGATATGTGTGCATCGCAATTAATTACCGGATCAGAACCAATCCGAAGGAGGATCAGATAGGGACAATGAAGGATGCCCTGACTGATGCGATGACAGGACTGGAATGGATCAGGGCCTATCACAAAAAATTGGGAACAGACAACAAACGGATCATTCTGGGAGGGGGTTCCGCAGGTGGAATGCTGGCCGTCAACTTCTGCTACAAAGAGAATTCTCCTGCAGAAAACTGGGACAAAAGCGGAATCATTGCCCTGATTAACCTTTGGGGAAGTCCCGATCCCTCCTATATGTTTTCGACCATCGGAAAAAATGATCCACCGACTATCACCGTACATGGGACCGCAGATAGGCTCGTCTCCTTTGAAAACTCCGTCCAATTGCAGAAACAGCTGGCACTGTTCGGGATCAGGCACGAACTCGTCACCATTAAGGGCGGTGAACACACCCCAATGAATCATTACGATGATTTTGTGGAAAAGATTGCCGCATTTATCTATGCAGAAGTAATAAAAAAATAGTCCAATGATACTGAAATCAACCTATCTTCTGTTGCTCATCCTGCTCTTCCCGATACTTTCGGATGCGCAAAATCCGGTCTGGCAACGGGTGGCACCCGGCATCTGGAAAGCCGTGGTAGGCGTGCCCGATTCTTTCGATCTGCTTAAGGCATCGGGCGTTTTGCCATACCAGGAAGGTTTGGCCCGTTTGGGTGATGCCATCTTTCCATTGCCACAAAACAGCATCGTTGGAGAAGTTTCAGACGGAAAAACCTACCTAAGATTTCCACTGGAAAAGGAGGAGCAACTATTCGGATTCGGATTGAATTTTAAGACGGTTCAGCAACGCAGGAGAATCCTGCAACTTCATACCGACCATTATGGTGGGACCGACAATGGCCGTACCCATGCACCGGTTCCTTTCTATGTCACCGACAGGGGATACGGGGTTTTTGTCAACAGCGCCAGATACCTTACCGTTTATGCAGGAACGGGGGTTCGCCGAGACAGTCCGGAGGCCCCTGCACCACTCGACCGAAACAGTGACAAGAAATGGAGTGCCCAACCCTATTCCGATGCAGTGGAAATGGTTGTTCCCACGACCGGAACTGAAATCTATCTCTTCGCCGGTCCAACACCGCTAATGGCAGTCCGCAGGTTCAATCTTTACCTTGGAGGCGGAACGCTACCGCCCAGATGGGGACTCGGTTTCACGCAGCGGGTACAGTCACTTTATACAGCAGATCAGGTAATCGCCGAGGCAAAGGCCTTTGCAGACAAGGGTTTCCCGCTTGATTTCATTGGGCTCGAACCGGGATGGCAAAGCAAATCGTATCCCTGCACATTGGAGTGGGACAAGAGCCGCTTTCCCAATCCTGCCAGCTTTATGACCAAAATGACTGAGATGGGTATCCGCATCAACCTTTGGACCAACCCCTACCTCTCGCCCGAGTCGCCCATTTATGACAAGATCAAGCCATATACGGCTTCCCACACGGTGTGGGGTGGCGTGGTAGCCGATCTAACCCTGCCGGAGGCACAGAAAATCATGGGAGAACAGATGGTGAAAGACCAGCTTTCCATAGGTATAAGTGGTTACAAAATAGACGAATGCGACGGATACGACCGCTGGTTATGGCCGGATGTGGCAAAATTTCCTTCCAAAAATAGTGGAGAACAACTTAGGCAGACCTATGGAGTCCTGTTGCAAAAGTTGACGACAGATCTGTTTCACAGTCAAAACAGGCGAACCTACGGATTGGTGCGTGCCTCCAATGCAGGTGGGGTCTCCTTCCCTTACGTCATCTACAACGATTATTACAGCCACGAGGATTTTATCACGGCCCTGATCAACAGCTCCTTCTGCGGTGTTCTCTGGACACCCGAAGTTCGGGGCTCCAAAACCGGCGAGGAGTGGGTCCGCCGCATGCAGACGGTCTGCTTTTCTCCAATGGCGATGATCAATGCCTGGGCCGATGGCACCAAGCCCTGGTCCTTCCCGGAAGTGGAGAAAGAGGTAAAAGAAATTGCCCTGCTCAGGATGCAGCTGATGCCCTACTTCTATTCCGAATTCGCAAAATACCATTTCGAAGGAACGCCACCTTTCAGGGCGATGAACCTGGAACCTGGTTTTGGCGCCAGGGCTTCGACTGAACATAAAAATGCAAATTTGGCTGAAAATCCTTATCTAGAAGCAGTTAACAAGGAGATCAAGGACCAGTACATGGCTGGAGAATTCCTGCTGGTTGCTCCCCTTTTCAAGGGACAGACCGAAAGGAGTGTGATACTACCCAAGGGAAAATGGTACGATTTCTATACGGGAAAATTTGCGGGAGAGGGAGAAATCATCCGCGTTTCACCTGGTCTGGCCCACATCCCGGTATTTGTGAAGGAGGGAGGAATCGTGCCCATGATGCCACCACTCCTCCACGCACCAGTAGCAGGTCAGAAATTTGACCTCGAGATCCGGGTTTACGGAAAAACTCCCGGCAGTTACTTCATGTACGACGACGATGGCGAAACTTTCAACTACGAAAAAGGGGATTTTTCGTGGCGAAAAATATCCGTTTCCACCGACAAAAAGGGTAAATTAGCGGGATCCGTTTCCAAAGCAGAAATGGGAAAACCAGACAATCTTGGAAAAATTTCCTGGAAATTTATGACAGAATAATTTCATCTGAATCATGATAAAACTTTTTATCTCATTCGCACTTTTATTAAGCATTGCTTTATTGGCAAATGCTGCGGATAAGGATACCGGCAAAAATATTTTTCAGATAGAACATCTAGCTCCGGTACGTTTTGACAGAATAGCCGAAGGGGTCTACTTTGCAGATTTTGGCAAGGATGCCTTCGGAACCCTGGAAATTATCTACAAAGCCACAAAAGCAGACACATTGGTCATCTGTTTGGGAGAGAAACTATTAAACGGTAGGATCGACCATAATCCAGGCGGAACCATCCGTTTTGCAGAAATGAGACTAATTGTTTCACCGGGCCACGACTCCTATACCCTTCAACTGCCAGATAAAAGGAAAATCAATGATGCCACCGTCTTGCTTCCAGATTCATTCGGAGTCATTATGCCCTTCAGATACGTTGAAATCAGTCGCGCGAACCACCCCATACTGGCAAGCGACCTTCATCAAAAAGCATACTTTCATACTTTCGACGAAAGTCAGAGTGATTTCACCAGCTCTGACAGTGTGCTGAACCAGGTTTGGGCGCTTTGCAAATACAGTATCAAGGCAACTTCATTTACGGGTTTATATATCGATGGTGACCGTGAGCGGATATCGTACGAAGCGGATGCCTACATCAACCAGTTGGGACACTACTGCACGGATGTTTCCTACGACATGGCCAGGAATACCATTGTGCGGTTCATGGCCCATCCCACCTGGCCGACGGAATGGTTGCTGCATACTGCCCTGATGATGTACCAGGACTACTATTACACGGGCAACAAGGATCTGCTAATCAAATACTACAACCAACTGAAAGACAAAACCTTGATCGGATTAGCCCGTGAAGATGGACTGATCAGTACGATGACTGGAAAAGTTACGGGTAGTTTCATGCAGAAAATCGGGTTTGCCGACACCACCAAACGGATCAGGGAGGTGATTGACTGGCCTCCTGGACAAAAAGATACCGGATGGAAACTTGCCAATGCCCAGGGTGAAAGAGATGGATATGAACTGGTAGCTGTCAATACGGTGGTGAACTGTTTCTTTTACGAAAATATGCGCATCCTGGCTGAAATCGCTGGTGTGTTGCAAAAATCCGCCGACCAGCAAGTATTCGAAAAAATGGCGGCTAAGGTGAAAACGACCATCAATCAGAAGCTATTCAACAAAGAAAAAGGCATTTACATGGATGGTGAAGGTTCACTTCACTCCTCCCTCCATGCCAATATGATGGCACTGGCTTTCGGAATCGTTTCTTCCTCCAATATTAAAACGGTAGCAGACTTTATCAAGAGCCGCGGAATGGCCTGCAGTGTCTATGGAGCCCAGTATTTGCTGGAGGGACTTTACAAAGCAGGGGAAGCGCAATATGCTCTGGAGCTGATCCGTTCGACCAGCGAACGAAGCTGGTACAACATGATCCGTGTTGGCTCGACCATTACCATGGAAGCCTGGGACATGAAATACAAACCCAACTCCGACTGGAATCACGCCTGGGGTGCCGTACCAGCCAACATCCTTCCAAGGGGTCTATGGGGAATTCAACCAAAAATTCCCGGTTATTCCAGGGCCATCATTCATCCTCAAATGGGAAACCTCACTTTCAGTACCATCAAAGTACCGACACTGTTGGGCCAAATTCAAGGTGAATACCACCTCGTCAACGGTGACTTAAGGACCTTTTCCTTTACAATTCCACCTAAAATGGCGTGTGAATTCTCCATCTCGGTTTCAAGCAGAGATTGCATCTATCTTAATGGGAAGAAAATCAACCACATAAACAACCCAATTTCATTAAATAATGGGATAAATAAAATTGAAATTAAAGCAAAAACCAATTAATCCAAGGCTGTTATTATTCGTCTAATAATTAACAATTAAACTTTCACAACCAAGCAAAAAAAAGTGTGCTTTTCCAGATGCCAATGGTCAATTCCATTTGTTCAGGAAATGAATATTTTCAGTCTTAACTTCTTACCAGGAGAATACATCAAACTATCATATTATCAATTGCTAAAACCGAAATTTATGGAATCAAAAGAATCATCAAGAAGATTGTTTCTGAAGAATGCGGCAGCCATTACGGCGGCTGTATCTTTACCCACCCTGATTACCTCCAGGGCTTCCGGAGCCGAGCTGCCTGCCGGTAAACCGGTCAGTGCTAACGATAAGGTCAATCTGGCCTGTTGCGGGATTGGCAACCAGGGGGGATCAGACATCAAGGATATGTACAAAACCGGGCTGTGCAACATCGTAGCGCTTTGCGATGTCGACATGGGTGCCCCTCATACTCAGGAAATTCTTAAAATGTTTCCGGACGTACCCCGCTTTCAGGATTTTAGGGTGATGTTCGACAAAATGGGAAAACAATTTGATGCTGTGACTGCAGGTGTCCCCGACTTTGCCCACTTTCCCATTGCCATGCTGGCCATGAGCGAAGGCAAAGGCATCTATTCGGAGAAACCCATGGGTCGCACTTTCAACGAAGTGGAGCTAATGATCAAGGCAGCCAAAAAACACAAAGTGGCCACACAAATGGGCAACCAGGGACACTCCGAAGCCAATTATTTCCAGTTTAAAGCCTGGAAGGAAGCCGGCATCATCAAGGATGTGACTGCCATTACCGCCCACATGAACTCAGCCCGCAGATGGCATGGGTGGGATTTCCAAAATGCAAAATATCCTGAAAAACAAGACATTCCTGCAACACTGGACTGGGAAACCTGGCACATGACCACCAAACTGCACCACGACTACAACAAGAATTATCACCTCGGACAGTGGCGTTGCTGGTACGACTTCGGTATGGGGGCTCTCGGCGACTGGGGTGCGCACATCATAGATACCGCCCATGAATTCCTTGAACTTGGATTACCCTACGAAGTGGAATGTCTCAAGAGTGAAGGTTACAATACCTACTTCTACCCGCAATCTACCACGCTTGCGTTTAAATTCCCCAAAAGAGGAGATATGCCACCAGTGGTCATCACCTGGTACGACGGGGTGAACAATGTCCCTGAAGTACCTGCAGGTTACGGTGCTACAGCCAGTCTCGATCCAAACATTCCACCAGCAAGCAATGGCAAGATCCAGCCTTCCAAGCTGAATCCCGGAAAGATCATCTACAGCAAGGATCTGACTTTCAAGGGGGGTTCACATGCCAGTACCCTGACCATCATTCCGGAAGAGAAGGCCAAAGAGATGGCTTCCAAACTGCCGGAGGTCCCAAAAAGTCCGTCCAACCACTATGCCAACTTCCTGAAAGGATGCAAGGGAGAAGAGGTCTGCCGCTCCAGATTTGAAGTAGCAGGTCCGCTGAGTCAGGTATTCAATCTGGGTGTTTTATCCCAACAGATGAATACCAGGTTGCTGTTTGATCGCGAGAAAAAGCAGATCACCAACAACAAGGCAGCCAACGAATTGCTTGTAGGAGCTCCTCCTCGCAAAGGTTGGGAACAGTATTACAAACTTTAATTTACTTGCTAAACCCTCAAGGTTTTAAAACCTTGAGGGTTTTATATTTCCCCGTCATGCCGAAATTTTCATTTTCCCTTGCGCTGCTTATCCTGCTGCTCATCCCCGGACCCAACCAGGCGAAAAAAATCGCTTCTAAAGCAAATCCCAACCAGCTTTCCCAACTGGTTTTGGACGACGTAAAACAATCTACACTGAGTCTGGCTGACCAAATGATCCATGAAAAACCTGTCACAGTCACTGCCACCTCCAGCAAACTGAGCGCCGGTGGACGTCACGACTTCTTCTCCCAGGCCGACTATTTCTGGCCGGATCCGGCAGACCCCAAGGCACCGTTCATCCAGAAAGACGGACAAAGTTACCCCGGTCTCTTTTCGGAGCACCGCCGCGCCATGATCCGCATGAGCGACATTACTGCCACCCTGACTTCCGCCTGGATGCTCACGGGCAAGAAAAAATATGCCTTGGCAGCCTTGAAACATCTGGATGCCTGGTTCGTGGATACCACTACCCGAATGAATCCAAATATGCTTTATGCGCAAGCTGTATGGGGAAAATATACGGGCCGCAATTATGGATTGATAGATGCCTATCATCTGGTAGAAGTGGCGCAATCGGCAAAAATCATGATTGAAGGCAAAGCCATTCCTGATGCGAATGCCCTAAAAATCAAGGAGTGGTTCACCCAATTTCTCTCCTGGATGATGACTCACCCCTACGGAGTAGAAGAGATGAATACAAAAAATAACCACAGCACCTGCTGGGTGGCAACGGCTGCATCCATGGCATCCCTTGTCGGCGACAAAACTGTCCTGCAAATGTGCACAGACCGTTTTAAAAATATTCTGTTGCCTTCGCAAATGGCGGAAGACGGCAGTTTCCCTCTGGAGCTCAAAAGAACCAAGCCATTCGGTTATTCACTGTTCAACATCGACGCCTTCTGCAACGTAGCCAGAATCCTATCCACACCAACCGACAATCTCTGGGAATTTACGACTCCTGACGGGAAATCCCTGAAAAAAGGGATGGAGTACATCTATCCATTCATCGCCGACAAAACAAAATGGCCCTTTGCCAAAGACATCTTTATTTGGGAAGAGTGGCCGGTCCGTCAGTCCAGCCTGCTTTTCGCCGGAATTGCCTACCAAAACGAAAAGTACCTCCAAATGTACCTTCATCTTCCGGCTCATCCCGCCCATTCCGAAGTGATCAGGAACTTGCCGGTGAGGCACCCTGTTATCTGGCTGACGAACGAGGGACGATAAGACTGGGGGACTATAGGACTGGGGGATTGGGAATGATTGTGTTAAACTTAAAACTATCGTCCTTTCCATACTGAATATAGAATAAATTTTAACGTCGTTTTGCATCCTGATAAAATCAACCTTGAGGGTCTATTTATACAACTGAATGAGTCCCCTGAAAATATCTAAAGACCCCAAATATTCATGTGACAGAACCTACTTTTCAATGAAAAAAAAATCAAAAGTTAAGTTGGCCCTTATGCTGGCATTCCTCATCTGCAGCAGATTTAGCGGATTCGCTCAGAATCCGCACATCCTGGTTAACGACGCCGACAAACAGGCTGTATTAAACAAAATAAAAGAACAGGTTTGGGCCAAAAATATCCTGGAGGAGATCAGCCAATCCGTCACTCCCTATGTGGAACGCCACGCCACGGATCCGCAATGGATCCTGAGCAGATACCTGATGAACAGGATTCCTGGCAAGCATTACACCCGCGTATTTGCGGACGATGCAGGTTCAAAACTCACCAGCTGGACGGGCAACGCACCCTTCCCTACCGTCAGGGTATCTACCTACCTGCGCGCTCCCGTAACGGTAAAAGGAACTCCCTACCGGAAACCCAACATCGATGAGCTGCTACCCAACGACACGTCCCGGGTGATGCAACTCTACAACCCGGAAACCAATCAGAAGGAGTGGATCGATCCTCAGGAGCTGATCTCCTCCATCAACGGGGAGATCAATGAACTGGCACTGGATGCTGCCATCCTTTATTGGCTGAACGGAGAAGAGAAGTATGCCCGCTTTGCCGCCGACCTGCTGGATCAATGGGCCAAAGGCGTCTATTATCAGGAGCCGATTGTAGGTCCCTGCCGAACCGGTTTGCTCGATATGCAAACGCTGGGAGACCAGAGCCATCGTCCCATCATTCTGGCTTACGACTTCGTGAAGCCCTTCATGAAACAAAACGGCTACGACCTCCACTGGTACGAGTCCGTCTTTGAGAAATTTGCCTCTACACTCGCTTTCAGGGGATACTGGAACAACAATTGGTATGCAGCCGAGAGTTCAACAATGGTTTTTGCCTCCCTGAGCCTCGAAAACAAACAAAAACAGGACTACTACCTGCAATTTATTCTTTCCAAAGACACCATCAACGGCGGTTGTGGTCAGCTTGCACTTCCCTCAACAGTAAAAAACTGGCTAACGCCGGATGGTCATTGGAAAGAGCCGGGTGGTTACCACAACTATCCGGTTGGGAACCTCTTGCTCTCCTCCCTGGCACTCGAAAAAAATGGCTATGACATATTCCGCAAATTCCCAGCACTCTTCAAGGCCTCTTATGCCATGCTCAAATATTCCTTCCCCAACCTGACCGTTGGTGGCTTCGGGGATACCGGAAGGGCATCGCAAAGTCCGGAATCCCTGGAGATAGGACTGATCGGTGCCCTAAAGTACAATGATCCCATCCTTCCGGACATGTTGGCCTCGATGAAGAAAATGATTGACGGCGGACTATATAAACGCGAAAAATCCGGATTCCTGGGATTGCTCTGCTTCCTGCCCTCGCTTCCTGAAACCAATGCCACCTTCCGATGGCCACGCACGGGGGCACTCGATTTTGCCCGTTACTTCGTCCAGCGAAACGGATCGGATCCCAAAACCGGACTGATGATCGGTGTGCAAGGCGCCACCTACAACCACAACCATTGCAACGGCATGGCCATGGAACTCTATGGATTGAATGAGGTTTTGGGTATCGATGCCGGTACAGGACCCAACTACGAACATCCCTTGCACAGAAACTATTACAGCCAATGGGCCGCCCACAACACAGTAGTAGCCGCCGGATCTTCCAGTTCCATCCCGTTTAGCGGGGCAGCGGGTGCCAAAAACATCGGTCAGATCGACCTTGCAGCCATGGAACCACTCCCCGACCAGGAGGCTGTTTCGTCCGACTTTTCCTTCACGGATACACGATACGTTGATAAATCTACCGGAACCAATCAGTCCCGGACGCTTTCCATCATTCGTACTTCCCCCACAAGCGGCTATTATATTGATATTTACAGATCAGACAATGCCATCAGCAACGACTATATCTACCACAATATCGGCGATTCCGTGAATTTTCTCGACAACAACCGCCGGACTTTAAAAACCGAACCTGCCAGCTACCCAAGGACAGAAAAGGATTATCCCGGTTTCCGGTTTTACGAGGAGGTTGAAAAATTAGATGGTAATGCAAACAATGTGACCGCACTTTTTTCAATCAGCGATGATCGAACCAGCAACCTGTTCCTACAAGTGATGCTTCCCGGCACAACCGGCAGAAGTTACTTCAAGGCAAAATCACTCAAAACCAAGACCTCCGGCAAACATTATGCTGGCCGTCACCTGCCTCTCTTCACTATTCACACGGATGCAGAGGCACGCACAAAGCCCTTCATTGCCGTCTTCGAACCATATCAGGGAAATACCGGTTTTACGGTTGAACATGTGACGCAAAGAAAGGTGGCAGATCCGGGAAACTTTACTGACCTCACAGTCTTCTGCAAGGGAAATACTTACCAGGAAATCTATCAATCCGTGGATCCGGACCGGATGCAAAATGCCATAAATGGCTATTTGAAAGGTTCCTTTGGCGTTGCATCCATCCTTGGAGATCAACTGATCTCCCTCTATTTGGGAAAAGGAACAGAAGTTTCCAACCACGGATTTGCGTTGAAATCGATCACAAACAATGGATCTGCCACGCTTTCGGTTAAAGACATGGAATATCAAATCAGCTGCAACCAGGTGACGGAGATCACAATTCCAATCGAAAAAATCAAAAAAGCCTCCTTAACTGTGGATGGAACCACCAGAGATCTCAAGGTTGCCCACATCAAAAAAGGAATATTAATCTCGGTACCGACCACAAAAAATGGAATCATACGGATTAATTAGGGAATCGAAAACACAGGCAACAAGGATTTAGCAGTACAATTCACAATTTATTGCAGTTTTCATCAACCAGCATACTCCATTGGACTGTTCCGTGGAAATCCGCTTAATCAGTGTCATCCGTGATCCAATTTTAACTCAACAAAATCAGGTACTCAACCATCAAAAAAGAGATAAAAAATGAAAAAACTTCACCTTCTCATCCCGGCAATCTGGCTTTGCCTTACTGTCACTGCCCAACAGCAGAACCTGTTGAGCGGGAAATTCTCCAAAGAAGAGCTCTCAAAAATCCTGATTCCCCAGCAGAAATGGACTCCTTTTCCAACCATCGATGATAGGGAAGGATGGGCCAAAGCCGATCAGAATAGGATGAAAGCCTATGTCAAAACAGCCGAAGGTTTTCTCAATTACCAGTGGCCCTCCATTCCGGCCACCAAATCGCTCCTGATTGAACGCACGGGCGACCGCGACGAATACCAAACCATTAGTTTCAAGAAACGGGAAGTACTTGGGACACTCCTCCTTGCCGAAATCTATGAAAACCAGGGTCGCTTCATCGACCAGATCATCGACGGAGTGTGGAACATCTGTGAAGAATCCTTCTGGGGCGTTCCCGCCCATCTTCCAAAAACGAAAGAGCTCTCCGGTCTGATCAACGTCAAACAACCCTTTGTCGAACTCTTCTCAGCCGAGACCTCCACCTTCCTGGCATGGGTAGATTATTACCTGGGCGACAAATTGGAGGCCATCTCCCCCCAAATCCGCAAACGCATCTACGACGAAGTCAACAGCCGTATTTTTCAACCCCTGATGACCACTCACCATGGATTTATGGGCGCCAACAGCGACGGCCGACGTCCAAACAACTGGAATCCCTGGATCTGCTCCAACTGGCTGAATGCAGTCCTATTGCTCGAAAAAGATGACAACAAGCGGACAGAAGCCGTGGCTAAAATTTTGGGAGTCCTCGACAATTTCCTCAACCCTTATCCCCAGGATGGTGGTTGTGACGAAGGTCCGGGCTACTGGGGCGCTGCCGGTGCCTCCCTTTACGACAACATAGCCCTTCTCAATCTGGCCACCAACAATGCCTTCGCCTATGTTTACAACGATGAAAAATTCAAAAACATGGGCCGTTTCATCTATCGGGCACAAATCAGTTCCCTCTATTTCATGAACTTCGCCGATGCCAGTCCTAAGCCAGGCATGCCTGCAGATATGATCTACCGTTTTGGCAAGGACATCCACGATGCCGATATGATGAGATTCGGAGCCTTCTACCGCACTCCCGGCGAAGGATCATCCGGCCGTGCCCATTATTTCCGCAATTTCTTCGCCCTGTTCATTCAGAAGGAGTACCAGGCAGCTGAACAGGGACTTCCACTGCCAAAAGACACCTGGCTGCCCGACCTCCAGGTGATGATCGCGCGCGACAAAAAGGGAACTACAGATGGGTTCTTCGTAGCAGCAAAGGGTGGCAACAACGACGAAAGCCACAACCACAACGACATTGGCAATTTCATGGTTTACTACAACGGTCTTCCCCTGCTGATAGATGTAGGAAGCGGCACCTACACCCGAAAAACCTTCAGCAACAAACGATACGAAATCTGGTCCAACTGTTCCGAGTATCACAACCTCCCTACCATCAACGGCAAGGATCAATTGCCCGGACCACAGTTCAAGGCCAGCAATGTTTCCTATTCAACAGGGAAAAACTTCTCCACTCTAACCCTCGATATCGCCAAATCCTATTCCGACGACGCAGAAATCAACAGCTGGATGAGAACTGTCAAGCTAAACAGAGGAAAGAACGTTCAAGTACAAGATGTTATCAAATTAAAGAAGGCCTCCTCCGTAGTGGAACACCTGATGACCTGTTACCCGGCCGAAGTGGTTAAGCCCGGTGAACTGGCCATCCATTTTGCGCCGGAAGGTGGAAAAGTCCTGGATTTTATTTTGAAATACAATCCGGCCCAGTTCGAAGTGACGGTAGAAAAAATTCCGCTCGTCAACATGGAAGACAAGGGAGTGCAAAGAAACTGGGGAGATACCATCCACCGCATCAACCTGAAAGCCAAAGCGCCAAAAACAAACGATAAATTCAGCTTTACCATTGCACCAAAAAGTTAATTTTTATTTAGCCTGCTTCTCCCTCACCGGGTGACTCAGAGTCACCCGGTGAGATCGGGCCAAAAATCAAATATCTCATTGTTTATTAGGCCCTTGAACTCTGAATTACCCCGCAGCTTTGAAGACCTTTATAGAATGAAAAAATGAAAACAAAACTTCTTTCCCTTACCCTGTCAATTCTTGTTGCAGGGCTCCTAGCTCTCCACCCTTGTCAGGCCCAGAAAACTGTCAAAATTCAGTTCGATAGCAACAAGGAGGTGTCAGGCAAAAAAATGGCCATCAAGGATATTTCTCCCGGCATCCCGACCAACTGGGATGGGTTCAACTTTGTTGTACTGGAGTTTAAATCCAGCACACCGCAACGATTCCAGGTTGGCTTTACGACAGAAACCGGTTACAACGAGTTGCGCGTGATGAGCTATTGCGTCAACGGCTGGAACAAATTGGCCATTCCGCTGCGCTTTTACCGTGCCCTTCCTGATGCGGCCCACGACCTGGCTGCAACCTTCAACCAGGACCGCTACACAGGCTGGATCAACCTCGGTGGAAAACGCGGACCGCTCCGCGGAATCGACTCCATCGGCATCCGGATGAATGCTCCCATCAACAACCCGGTCATCGAAATCCGTTCTATTGCCCTTTCTGTTGAGGATCCAGGCGATCAATACATCGGCGCAAAACCGGTTGTCGATGAATTTGGCCAGTGGAATCTGGGCGATTTCAAAGGAAAAATCAAATCATTGGCACAACTCCGCAAGGAGTGGGATGCAGAAGAAAAGGCCATTGACACCAACAAAGCCACCAACTATTCCAAATTTGGGGGTTACCTGCCGGTGAAAGCCAAGTCCACTGGATTCTTTCGTACCGAGAAAATGGATGGCAAATGGTGGTTCGTTGATCCCGAAGGATGCCTCTTTCTCTCCGTAGGAGTCGATTGTGTCCATCCCGGTGGAGGCGGCAATGCCATCCACCTCGACAAGCGACAAAATATGTTCAAGGAACTTCCGCCACCGGGAATCGGTTCGAATCCCGACCGTCCCAACTCCGCTTCCTTTGGGACCTGGAACCTCTTCAGGCGCTACGGCCCCTCCTATCCCGAAAAATCGAAAGACCTGATCATCCGTCGAATGGAAAATTGGGGGCTCAACACCATCTGCAACTGGTCCTCCCCGGAGGTGATGGCACTTAACAGGAAGGCCTTCATGCTGCAACTGAACAATGTGGGAATCGAAAACGGCATCATGGGTCTGCCCGATGTCTATACCCCTGATTTTAAAGAAAAAGTCGACGCTTCCATCCAAGCTTTTGTCACACCCTACCGGGAAAACCCCTGGCTCATCGGTTACTTTACGGGCAACGAACCCTCCTGGACCGGACAAGAAGAACGACTCTGCCAACTGATCCTCGACGGAAAAGAGAAACCCATCCAGATAGAGTTGAAGAAGTTCCTATCCGGTGGTGATACTCCCGCAAAACGGCGGCAGTTTGTCTTTGATACCTTCCGGATCTTCCTCCAAACGATCAATAAAACAGTTAAGACCTACGACCCGAACCATCTGAACCTTGGCATGCGGTTCGGACATGTTCCCGAAAAGGAGATCATTACCATCTGCAAGGATGTATTCGATGTCTTCAGCTTCAATTGCTATGACCTCTATCCTAAAAAGGAGTTCATGGACCAAATCTCCGAGGGAACCGGACTGCCAATGATCATTGGTGAATACCACTTCGGCACCGTCGACAGGGGCATGGCCCAATCGCTCTGGCAGGTTAACTCCCAGAAGGAGCGCGGTGTAGCATTCAGCTACTATACAGAACAAGCCTATTCTCACCCAGGATTGATCGGCACTGCCTGGTTCCAATGGTGCGACCAGGACCTGACCGGACGAAACGATGGAGAAAACTACAATTGCGGACTGGTAGATGTAACCGACAGGCCCTACCCTTACCTGGTGGAGGCAGTCGGCAGAACGGCGCAAAGGCTTTTATCCATTCACCAGTGGACGACCAAACCTACCGATCAGAAGCCCGTCAAAGCCAGGGGGCATGGCACGATTCCGGATTTATGGGAGCATTGAGAAATCCATAACTTAAAATAGAATCAACCAATGAGAACAATCTATTTTTTTCTGATTCTTTCCTTATCTGGTCTCTCAACCTTCGGTCAGGATCACAAACGGGAAATTACCCACTACATCTTCCCTGAATTTGTAAAGGGTACCGTGCGGATGAAGTCAGGAGGCAAAAATGTGGTGATGCTCAACTACAATGCCCTCACCGAGGAGATGATCTTCGATGCCAACGGCAAGAAGCTGGCCATCGGTCCACTGGACCAGGTAGACACCATCTATATAAATGACAGAAAATTTTTCCCGGTTGAGAAGACCTTTGTAGAGCTCATCCACAAGGGCAAGTACGAATTGTATGCCCGTCATAGGTGCAACATGGTCGATCCGGGGAAGCCGGCGGCCTATGGCGGTACCTCCCAGACTTCGGCAGTCACCACCTATTCCTCCTACATGACGAGTGGACAGGTCTATGAATTAGCCTTGCCCGAGGGAGTTCAAACAAAGGCTTATACCGATTACTGGCTGAAAAAGGAGGGCAAACAGACCCCAATAGTGAGTCTTAGGCAGCTCGCAAAGCAGTTTCCTGAGAAATCCGATCCGTTTAAAAAATTTGTCAAGGAGCACAAAGTCGACTATGATTCACAGACTAGCATCCTGGAGTTGATCACCTACCTGGAAGGTTTATAAAGCTGATAGAAATTTCGCTTTTAACAAATCGGTCGTTTAGGTATCTAAATGACAGGTCAGTCCAGCAAATAACAGGTAATAACATTTAAAAACAACTCTATGCACCACCATTTCTTCTTCTTTCCCTTCTTTGCCGGGCTCATCCGTTTGGGCATCACGATTTTTGTGTTTTACGTGATCTACAAATGGGCAAACAGGTATTTTGCCCTGAAGCAGGAACAGAATCAGCTGTTAGGTGAAATTCTAAAAAAATTGGAGAATAAGTAATCAGGGATTATTGCCCTCTGAAATTTCGCCGCGATGCGGCTTCCTTCCTTCAATTCAATTATGTCCAACCATAATTACGCCGTTACATGGCTTGAATATTGGCATAGGATTGGATGGCCTTTTTCTTGGATATACCCTATACTCGACAACATGGGCACACAATGGGAACGACCATATTTCGGGTGTGTAGCACCACCATTATGGTAACAGCAGAATCCAAGTAAATCAAAGGAGCATCGCTCCAACATTTTTTCTTGTCAACGGCGCTACTATTTCACGCCACACACCCGTCATTTCTCGTCTGCCTGACTACTTTTCACTGTCGTGAAAATGCGTTCCAACGATTTTGACTTTCCTACAATTTGCTATTCAACGATTTAATTCCAATGAAATTATTTCTACCTTTACGGGTATATGCCCAATGAAACTGATTTCTTTCAACCTAAATTACAATTTGTTGCGGCAGACTTAAGTTGCAGATAACCCTTTGTTGTAATTTTTGGAATATCCAACCATGAAAACAACGACAAGAAATATCCTTATAACGTTAATCAGCTTTTTGCTGTATTACCTTGCTTTTGAAAACTTCGGGAAAATCATGTTTCTGATCGATGAATTCTTTAACTACAAACTTTTAAGCTATTTAATCACCTATCTTCTAATTGGTTTTCCAATCTTTCTAGGGACTTGCCTGATCCATAAAAACTATAAACTCTTCTACCATTTAGGACTATCCAAAAACTTTCTGCCTGGACTCCTGCTTGCCATCCTGTTCTCCCTGCCAATGTTTTTGGGCGGACTCCTATTTTACAAATTCAACATGCAAATTAGCCTGCCAAACCTGGTCGCAGGTACGATTTTTGCCGGATTTTTTGAGGAACTCTATTTCAGGGGGTTCTTGTTTGGACAAATTTTCAGAAACACAAAACTTGGGTTTCTGCCTTCCATCCTTCTAGGAGCCTTGATATTTGCAACTGCCCATTTATACCAAAGTCAGAACATTTCGACCATGATTGGAATCTTTATCACTACCTTTTCTGGTGCGATATTTTTTGCGTGGCTTTTCGTCGAATTGGAGTATAATTTATGGGTTCCAATTTTTCTTCATACCCTGATGAACTTATCCTGGAATTTATTCAATATTGGAGACAATGCTTTGGGAAACTTACACGCGAACATGATTAGGGGATTGACCATTGCATCTGCCATAATTCTGACAATCCTTTACAAAAGAAAGAAAGGACAAAAATTATTCATCAACAGAAACACACTATGGATGAAAAACTAGCGGCCACCAAGGATCCGCTAACCTACAACACAAACAATTCGCACTAACAAAATAAAAATTGACCAATAAGCTCAGACCATTGATGATCCTTAAGATTGCTCAGCCACTTTCCATATCCTGAAATTAGTTTTCAAAAGATTAATAGACACACTTAAAAAACAACATCATGCAAGCCCTATTCTTCCTTCCTTTCCTTTTCATGTTATTTTACCTGGCCATCCTGGCCCTTGTATTTTACGTGATTTACAAATGGGTAACAAAATTTATCGAACTGAAGCAGGAGCACAACTATCTACTTGGGGAAATCCTGAAGAAAATGGATAACAAATAGCGGATTATTGCATGTTGTAATATCTTCGCTATGCGGCTGCCCCTTCCTTAAATTTCTATTCACCCTACCATAATGACGCCGTTACACAGTATAAATATTGGTTCAGGATTGGGCTGCCCATTGTTTGGATATGTCCTGCTTGCGCCAGCGTGGAGCACTCCAAGGTAAAGTCAAGGTTTTAGGTGCAAAGCACCGCCATTATGGTAGCAGCAGAAACATGGCAGAAAATAGGAGCATCGCTCCGGCATTACCTTGAACAGGTGCGCATGCCCCACAGCTAGCCCTGCTAATCCATTCATCCAACAAATCCTGAATCTCACTAACTGATTCCTGCTTTTTTGTAACTTGCACAACAATCCATCCGTAATACTAAACAACTTAAAAAAAAAGAAATATGAGCAAAATATTCAAATTCGGGGAGGATGTTCCCGGATACAACATTCCGGTATTGAACGAAAGGGAGATCAGGGCCGCTGCAGGAATTCTATTCCTGATGATGTTTACGACCATCGTAACCGTGCTGACCAAGGGAAATTTCGTACCGCTGAAATTTGCGGTGGTCATCTTCCTGACGGATATCCTGATCCGTGTGCTGATCAATCCCAAATATGCACCTTCTCTGATTATCGGGCGACTGATCGTCCACAACCAGACTCCCGAATATGTCGGAGCCAAGCAGAAGAAATTCGCCTGGATCGTTGGCATCGTACTGGCTCTAACGATGTTCGTCTTGCTGGTAGTGGTCAACTCATATAGCCCGATCACAGGAATCATTTGCCTGATCTGCCTCATCTTCCTTTTCTTCGAATCGGCCTTCGGCATCTGTTTGGGATGTAAATTCTACTCCTTGATTTACAAGGAAAAGGCACAATATTGTCCTGGTGAAGTCTGCGAACTAAAAGACAGGCAACCTATCCAAAAGACCTCCTGGATCCAGATCCTGATTGTTTTGCTCTTTGCAGGTTATATTTTGCTGACAATCACCCTTTTCAAAGAGACTTTTAGCAAAAAGCCATTCGATCTGTTTGGTCTCGAAAAAAACGAGGCAGTAAAACAGGATGCAGTGAAATGAATTGCCTCACAAAGGCAAGTCAGGGTGCAGCAACTCAACATTGCTGCACCCTTTTTTTGTAATGAAATTCCGAAACTGACAGAGTCATGGTAACAGTTTCCATTGGATATCAGTAAGCATCCACGATTTCACCGCTCGAAAACAGGTCTCTGAACAATTTCGAATTGCTCTTTTTTGCTATTTTTGTGATACAATATTGCAATCCAAACGTTCGAGACATCTTTTTTGATAAACAAGTCATGAAAGAGACCTTAAGGTACCTGATCGGATATTTGTTGGGATTCACCATCTTCCTGGTAGCTATCCCATATGTTTTGTATGAATTGGCAGATCTGGAGGGACTTTTCTCGGGCCACCAGCTTTTCCACTCCCCGCTTGTTCGTTACCTGCTATTCTATACGGTTTTGCTGGTGGGTGTGCTATTTATGACCTGGTCAAATCTCTTTCTTTCCCGGGTGGGCAAGGGCGGTCCAGCCGATGGATTTGGAATAGCTGTTTCACCGCGCACTAAGAAGTTGGTAACCAGCGGCCCTTACAGGTACAGCAGAAACCCCATGGTTTTTGGTGCTTTTTCGCTCTATTTCTCTGAGGCCCTTTTCCAGAATTCCGTTAATCTCCTGCTCGCCTTGCTGGTATTTCTCATTTTGGCCATCTGCTATTTGAAAATAACGGAAGAACGAAGGTTACTTAAGGATTTCGGCGAGGAATATTTAGTCTACAAACAGCAGGTCCCGATGATATTTCCCAACCTCACAGGCAAATAGTCGGCAAAATATCATGTCCACTTTTGTTGCCCGGATGGCCGGATCTGCTATCGACTTTATTTATAAGCCAAAATACTTCCATCTTTCCAAATCAATCCCTAACTTCACCGCCGATTCAACTACTACTAAATTATTACATCATGTTCAAAAAACTATTCATTCTTGGCACATTGTTGCTGGGAATCTTCTGCAGTCAGGCGCAGACTACGGAGACCTCCAAAGCCATCGTACAACAAGAGATCATGTTCCCCTACCAGGGAGAACACACACACGGCAGTTCCATCGTTCAGCTTCCCAATGGCGACCTGCTGTCGGCATGGTTTCAGGGTAATGGGGAACGGACTGCCGATGATGTTCGTGTGATGGGTTCCCGCCAGAAGAAAGGGACCAAAACCTGGGCGACTCCCTTTCTGATGGCTGATACCAAAGGGATACCAGACTGCAATCCAACACTCTTCCTCACCAAGGAGGGCAAACTCTTCCTGATCTGGATCGCCGTACAGGCCAACCAATGGGAGTATTCCATTCTGCGCTTTCGCACATCGACCCAATACTTAGGGGAAGGTGCGCCCAAATGGGACTGGCAGGACGACATCCTGCTCAAACCAGACGAGAGCTTTGCCCAGGAGGTAGCCAAAAAATTCAAGGAAATGGGTGATTCGCACGTGGGTTGGGCCTCCTATGCCCCAAAATACGACGACATGATTCTGGAAGCCAGCAAAGATAAGATGAAACGCAGCTTTGGCTGGATGACGCGTATTCCTGCCATTACCCTCGAGAGTGGAAGAATCCTGCTTCCGCTCTATTCGGATGGTCTCAACATGTCGATGGTGGCCATCTCCGACGACAATGGCACTACCTGGCGTCCGAGTCTTCCCATCGTGGGCCGCGGGCCGATCCAACCTGCCCTGGCTGTCCGTAAAAGCGGGGAAATTGTTGCTTACATGCGCGACGCTGGCGATGCTCCGGGCCGTGTTTGGGTGAGCACCTCGAAAGACCATGGTGAATCCTGGGCACTGGCAAAAAAAACGGACATTCCCAATGAGGCAAGCGTCGAAATTGCAGCTCTGAAAAACGGGAAATGGGTCTATTTTGGAAATGATATCTCCGATGGTCGTTACCGGTTGTCACTCTACCTCTCCAACGATGAGGGCAACAGCTGGTACAAAAAAGAGGTAATTGAATACTCTCCGGACCGCAAATCAAGTTTCTCCTACCCCTGCCTGATCCAAACTGCTGACGGATTGGTCCATATTTCCTACTCCTATACGGCAGGGCAGGGAAATAATTCGATCAAGCACGTGGTGATTGACGTGGATAAGATTGACTAAGGGACTTAAGGACTGGGAGACTAGGAGAATGCGGGAATTGAGGAGTTGAAGAAGGTGAAAAAAATCTTGGTTCTAAATCAATAAATGGTTGTCCGGAATATTTTTGGAGTCGTCTATCTTTTTCTCATAAGATAGACACTTCAGGAACTTGAATTCTCCCAGTCCCTAAGTCTCCTAGTCTTACAGTCTTACAGTCCTACAGGCTATTCCCCCGCCTTCTTGTGCCCCTGGTGATTACCACGATCCCGGTGTCGGAAATCCTTCTTGGCCGGAGCCCTGCGATCACCTCCTCTTCCGCCGCCACCCGTTGATCTGGGGGCCATCTTTCTGCGGATGGATGGATTGTATTCCGGCCCATCACCCATTCCATTTGGCAATGGGATCTTGATGATATCCCTTTCGATCAGCTCTTCGATCTTCCGGAAATCGTGCATGTCATTGTCCGAGATCAGCGTGATGGCTACACCCGACTGGGAGGCACGGGCCGTCCGGCCGATACGGTGGACATAATCCTCCGGATCGCGCGGTACGTCGTAGTTCATCACCAGGTCGATGGAGTCGATGTCAATCCCACGGGAAACGATGTCGGTCGCTACCAGAATCTGGGTCTCCTTGTTGCGGAAACGCAGCATCACCTCTTCGCGTTCCTTCTGTTCGAGATCCGACAACATTCCATCTGCAGAGAAGCCCATCCTGCGCAGCTCACGTACCAGACCGTTCACATTGGCCTTGCGGGATGTGAAGATCAATACGCTCTTGTAGTCTGTTTTACCCTTCAGCAATTCTCTCAGCAACTGAACCTTCTGTCCTTCATAGACCATATAGGCAGCCTGAACTATGTTTTCAGCCGGTTTGGAGATGGCGATGTTGATCTGCTCAGGGTTTCTAAGGATCATCCCTGCCATCTGCCTGATTTTTGGTGGCATGGTAGCAGAGAAAAGAAGGGTTTGTCTGTCAACAGGTAATTCACCTACGATCCGCATGATGTCATCAAAGAATCCCATATCAAGCATCCGGTCGGCTTCATCGAGAATCAGAGTCTGAATGGTACTGAAATCGGAATATTTCATGTTGATGTGCGAAAGCAGCCTGCCGGGAGTCGCGACGATGATGTCGGCACCCTGCACCAGGGCAGATTTTTGCTGGTCGAAGGCAGCACCTACTCCTCCGCCATAAACGGCCAGGGATGAGGCTCCGGTAAAATAGGAGAAACCCTCAATCTGCTGGTCAATCTGTAAAACCAATTCACGGGTTGGTGCGATGATGAGCGTATGCATGCCCGTATGCCCCTCCCGGGAGATGTTATTGAGAATGGGTAACAGGTAGGCAGCGGTTTTGCCGGTACCCGTCTGGGCGCAGGCGATCAAGTCTTTCCCCTCCAAAATGACTGGAATCGCAAATTCCTGTACGGGGGTACATTTTTCGAAGCCCATGGAGTTCAATCCATCCATTACTTCGTGTGTAAAATCAAAATCCTGAAAATTCAATGGTCAAAAATCTTAAAATGAACGATGTTATTCTACGTATAAAACCAGCCCTTTCAGGTATTCACCTTCGGGATGATAGATGTTGATCGGATGGTCAACCGGCTGAGACAACTGGTGCAGAATGCGCACCTCCCGTCCGGCTATCGCGGCAGCCGAAAATACGGCTTCGCGGAAGTTGTTCCTGGTCACAACCTGTGAGCAGGAAAAGGTAAACAGGATGCCTCCCGGCCTGATCTGCTGGAAGGCCTTTGCGTTGAGCCTCTTGTATCCCTGAAGGGCCTGGGAGAGAACATTGCGGTGTTTGGCGAAGGCAGGAGGATCGAGAATGATCAGATCATACTTGTTCTCAATATCCTGCATAAAATCGAATCCATCTGCTACAAAGGATTCGTGGCGACTGTCGCCCGGAAAATTCAGTTCCACATTCTGATTGGTCAGTTCGATCGCTTTCGCGGATGAATCTACAGAATGGACCAGATTTGCTCCTCCCTGCATCGCAGAAAAAGAGAAACCACCCGTGTAGCAAAACATATTAAGTACCGCTTTGTCTTTGGCATAGGTTGCCAACAGTTTGCGATTGTCGCGCTGGTCGATGAAGAAACCGGTTTTCTGACCCTCTTCCCAGTCTACTTTAAACCGGTTGCCATATTCCATCACTTCACCAGCAGACGACTTCCCGAAAAGATAGCCATCCTTTGCTTCGATGTTTGCTTTGAACGGCAGCGTTTTGGTGCTCTTGTCGTAGACTGCCACCAGTTTTTTTCTCAAAACGGATTTGAGTGCCTCCACGATTGCTTCCCTGACCAGCCACATCCCGACACTGTGCGCCTGCAGGACGACGGTTCCGTTGTAGTAGTCTGCTATCAACCCGGGCAATCCGTCGCCTTCGCCGTGGATCAGCCTGTAGACATTGGTTTTCTTGTCATCCGTCAATCCCATCCTTTTACGCAACAACCAGGCTTGTTCAATCCGGTGTTTCCAGAAGGAATCGTCCGGAAGGACCTCCCCGAAGGAGAAGACCCGTACCGCGATGGAACCAATCGCACAATGCCCGTAGGCAATAATTTTCCCATCACTTCGACGTACCGATACAAGATCGCCTTCCTCGACCGCCCCATCGATCCGATCGATGGCACCAGAAAAGAGCCAGGGATGAAATCGTTCCATCGACTCCTCCTTACCTTTTTTCAATATCACACTGGCGACTGGTTGCATAGTTCTAATTGGTAAGTCCGATGTAGATCATGTAGGAAATCCAGGCATCTGTGGCTGCATAGATTTGCTGCTGCTCGGTTAACATAGAAGCTTCCCAGTTGGTTAAGCGCTGGGATTTGGAGATTCTCATGTCACAAACTATGGCAGCAAGTTTTTTTAGGCTGAAATTTTCGATACCGAAATCCTTCACGAGCTCCTGCAACTCTACGAACCCACCTGGTTTGAAGGGAGTAATCTTCTGCAGGATTTTAATATCATCACGAATGGCTGCGCCTATTTTAAGAATCGATGGAGTTGCAAGAATTTTGATCAGACCGGGTGAGAGTCCGATAAGATTGGTTCTGAAAAGAAAAGCTTCGTCGGCAGTAGAAAGTTGCAGCAAGGCCACCTGATGATTCTGCCCTTTCTTAAAGGTTGGACGCGTCTCTGTGTCAAATCCCAAAATAGGCTGCTTCTTCAAGTAGTTAACAGCATCCGTCAACTCTTCAATCTTCTCAATCAGATGAATCTTTCCTTCAAAAACAGAGAGAGGGAGCTCTGCCAACTCTTCATCTGTAATGCTTTTCTTAAACTCCTTTTTATATTCGCTCATTGTTACTAATCGACTATTTTACTGTCTGAGGGTAAGAAATACTTCGAGTACTTAAAGTAAGTAGAGTAATTGGACTCCAAAGATTCTATTTGGTTTACCACCCAACAAACAATTTTCAATGCTAACTCAAAGGACTCCAAACTTTAAGTACTTGAAGTACTATTCTATACTAGTATTCCCATATACCAACATGTGAACCGCCCGAAGACCATTCACCAATTTTTGTCCCCAGTATTGCTCGTAATTATTTCTGCATTCCCAAAGAGCTGCCCGCATCACTTCGACAGTTCCTATCCGGTACGAGAGGATGAAATCTTTCAGATCCTGGTAGATATCCGCTACATTCTCGGAAATATTTGCCTCCACATTGGCTTCCCCCAGGGGCATGCCGGGCTCAAGAATTTCAGGATAACTGTCAAATTCGGCCAGCTTTTTACTTAATTTACCGAGTATGAAATTGTAATCACTTTCCGTGACAAATTTTTCAGGCAACTCGTCGGCATCCTCTTCACTCAAAACTGGTAAAAGTGATGCTTTCAGGTACAACAGCGGAAACATCTTTTGCAATTTCCCCAGGAAATCTTTCCGTGTGAGGTCACTCACGGACTCCGCAAAAGCGCAAAATTCATTGGCAACCGTGGCGAATTCAATCACATTTCTGGAATAAACCACGTCTGAAAAAAGTGATTCATCTATTGATTTTTCTTCCATATTAACGACAGAGAGTTCTCTCGTGCAAAGGTAATCAAAGTTCGGTGAGTCAGTGATGTTGCACAAAAAAATGAATGGGTGGGACAATTCGGCCATTTAATGCCGGTTTTGATCTGCAATCAGCGGAAAGAAAGGGGAATCAATTGTCAACCTCCATCTTCCACAAGCAGATTTTCGGCTACTGTTTTTTTAAAATCAATCTGCTGGAGTTGTTCAATTCAATAATTCCCTGATCCATCAACCACCTCACAACCCGTACCGTTCCTTTTTCGCTTCCTTCGCCGGTACCATACAACTCCCTCACCTCCTTTGCTCCTTCCCCCAACAGCTCGATGACTCTTTGGTAAATCTCAGCAAATTCCGCATTCGAAATACCCGACTGATGTTCTCCCTTGCATACATCGCACTGTCTGCAGAATTTGGATCCAGGTTCTCCAAAATAGGCAAGCAATTGTGTGCTTCTGCAAATATCTTCCGATTTGGCATATTCTATAACCGCATCCACACGCTTCTGGTAATTAACTTTCCTATCGTGGTAGTTGGGTGCCGAAATTCGGATCCTTTCGGGACTCAAACGCTCCGTTAGTAACTGCAAAACAGGTGCTTCGCGCTTCGGAATGTAGTGAACAATCTTCTGCTGGGAAAGAGATTTCAGGTTCTGGTAGAGTTCATCCGCAGTCATTTCAAGTCTCCTTGCCAACAGGGTCTCGTCGATCCGCACATAGTCGTTGAACAGCCCTGTATAGGAGCGCAACAACATTCCAATCAACAATTCCAGCGATTTGCTTCCCGTTTCGGTACGGTACAATTCATCCCTGTGTGCCAGGAAATAGAGCCTGGATGAATTTTCCGGATCATCTGTGTATTCCAGAAAACCTTCCCGTTCCATCAATTTCAAACTGTGGTACACCGTGGTGAAGGGAAAGTTGAATTTTCGCGCAAAATCCTCCGGCTGAAAAGTATAAAAACCGTTCTTCCCGGTCCCAACCGCTATCTGCAGGTAATCACACAGGCACTGGTACACGGCCCTGATTCGCTCCTGCTCGGGAAAGGCATCCGATACCATTTTATGCAAACGGCGCTTGTCGGTCCCATTGCAGATCATCAGGGCGACCGCACGTTCCCCGTCACGGCCTGCCCGTCCGGCCTCCTGGAAATAGGCCTCCAGCGAATCGGGCAAGTCAGGATGCAGCACAAAACGCACGTCGGGTTTGTCGATACCCATCCCGAAGGCATTGGTGGCCACCATCACCCGAGATTCTCCCTTCATCCATCGGTTTTGTTTCTCCTTTCGCAAGGCAGAATCCAGACCTGCGTGGTAGAAATCGGCTATAACCCCCTGTAAACTCAACATTTCAGCAATCTCGCGGCATTTTTTCCTGCTTCTGACATAGATGATTCCGGATCCCTTCGATTTGGAGACGGTCTCGGCCAGATAGCCCAGCTTGTCCTCCTTTTGACGTACCAGGTAGGTCAAATTCTCGCGAACAAAACTTTTCTTGAGCAGATTTTTTTGAGGGAAAAGCAATTTATCCTGTATATCGTCTACCACATCCATCGTGGCGGTGGCTGTTAGCGCCAGCACGGGAACCTTCGGAAAGAACTTGCGTATTTCAGCGATCTGCAAATAGGAAGGTCGAAAATCGTACCCCCACTGCGAGATGCAATGGGCTTCATCGACGGTAATCAGGTTCAGTTTAAACCGGACGAGGTATTCCAGAAAATTGGGCGACAAGAGGCGTTCCGGAGAAACATACAGAAATTTATAATCCCCGTAAACTGCATTGTTGCAGGCAATCTCAATTTCCCGGGGCGACATGCCGGAATAGATGGCCAGTGCCTTGATGCCTTTCGAGCGGAGGTTGTCGACCTGATCGTTGATCAGTGCAATCAGGGGAGTCACGACCAAACACATCCCCTCAGTAGAAAGCGAGAACACCTGGAACGTAATGGATTTTCCTCCACCTGTAGGCATCAGTCCCAGCGTGTCCTTCCCGGCTGCAACAGAGTGGATGATCTCCTTCTGCAAAGGCCTGAACTGCTGGTAACCCCAATATTTTAACAATATTTCACTGTACGTATCCATCGTTAACCAAACATATTCATTTTTTCGCTCATTTTTCTTAATTTTGCGCAACAAAAGTCTCACCAAAAAATTACACCCATGTCCTTTCTTTCAGATAGAGTGGTACTCGAAGGTTTAACCTTCGATGATGTGCTTTTAATACCCGATTATTCGGACGTTTTACCCAGAGAAGTAAACATTTCCTCCCAATTTTCGCGCAATATCAAACTCAATACTCCCATTGTTTCTGCTGCAATGGATACCGTCACCGAATCCAAACTGGCCATCGCCATCGCCCGGGAAGGCGGCATTGGGGTGATTCACAAGAATATGACCATTGAACAGCAAGCCAAACAGGTGAACATCGTGAAAAGAGCCGAGAACGGGATGATCTTCGATCCGATCACCATCTCGAAGGACAAACTGGTGGGAGATGTACTGAAACTGATGGAAACTTTTAAAATTGGTGGCATTCCCGTCATCGATGAAGAGCGCCGCCTGGTAGGCATTGTCACCAACAGGGACCTGCGTTTCGAACGCAACCTGAGCAGGCCCATCTCCGAAATCATGACCACACAGAACCTGATCACTACCGATATCACCACTGACCTGGAGAAAGCAGCCAAAATCCTACAGAACTATAAAATCGAAAAACTTCCCGTCGTCGATAAAAACAACAGGCTCATCGGTCTGGTCACCTACAAGGACATCACCCAGGTAAAAGACAAACCCAATTCGTGCAAGGACGACAAGGGCAGGTTAAGGGTTGCAGCTGCCGTCGGAGTAACCGCCGATACCCTGGAACGAATCGAGGAGCTGGTAAAAGCGAGTGTCGATGCCATCATCATTGATACCGCACACGGCCATTCCAAGGGAGTGCTGGAGATGCTCAAAAGGGCCAAAGACAAATTTCCAGAAAAAGATTTTATCGTAGGGAACATCGCTACCGCGGAAGCCGCTTCCGAACTGGTCTTTGCCGGAGCTGATGCCGTCAAGGTCGGGATTGGGCCGGGTTCCATCTGCACCACCCGTGTGGTTGCCGGAGTCGGAATACCACAACTTTCGGCCATTTACAATGTGGCCAAGGCCATCAAGAACAGCGGAGTTCCAGTGATTGCAGATGGAGGACTGCGTTACTCAGGCGATATAGTGAAGGCACTCGCTGCAGGTGCACACAGTGTGATGGCAGGCTCCCTGTTTGCCGGGGTAGAGGAGTCTCCGGGCGAAACCATCATCTTTCAGGGAAGAAAATACAAATCCTACCGGGGAATGGGCTCCATTGAGGCGATGCAGCAGGGTTCGAAAGACCGCTATTTCCAGGATGTGGAAGACGACATCAAAAAACTGGTTCCGGAAGGAATCGTGGCCAGGGTCGCCTACAAAGGATCCCTCAACGAAGTGCTGTACCAGTTGATTGGCGGATTGCGTGCCGGGATGGGCTATTGCGGTGCCGCTACCATCGACAAGCTGCACGAAACAAAATTCTGCAGGATCACCAATGCCGGAGTTGCAGAGAGTCATCCGCATGATGTAACCATCACCAGGGAATCGCCCAATTACAGCCGCGAATAACACTGGCTGCCAACAACCCGTCAGGGTCTGAACGAACATGGCCATCCGGAATCAACCATCCGTTTCCCGATTGCATCCTATTACCGTCGAACTAGTTGTTATGCGAATCAGAGGACCCTTTTACCTTCTTCAACCTTACGCGTGGATACTCCTGCTCTGGGCAGTGGTCGCCCTTGCGGGATGCCGCTATCTGAACCGCTCTGCCGACGATGTGTATGTGGCTAAAGTGGATGACAAAGTCTTTCTGTTAAAGGATCTCCGTTCCCAGTTGCCTACCGGGATGACCAAGGCCGACAGCCTCGCCAGAGTCAACGACATTCTGACCAGATGGGTCAAAAAGGAGTTGCTCCTAAAAGTGGTAGAAGAAAACCTGGATGCCAACCAGCGTGACCTTTCCAAAGAACTGGAGGAATATGGAAATGCCCTGCTCATTCACAGGTACCAGCAACAACTTCTTAGTCAAAAGCTGGATACCGTCCTCACGCAGGAGGACATTCACCGCTATTACGACAATCATCCCGATAAATTTACCCTTGATTACAACATCGTCAAGGCGGTTTATGTAGAGATCCCAAAGAATGTGGCCAAAGCGGATCAAATCAAACGCTGGATGTCGGAAAATAGTCCACGTTCGATGAGTGAACTGGAGACCTACAGCTTCCAATATGCCTCAAAATTTGACCATTTCAACAACGAATGGGTGGATTTAAACAATATTTTGTCCCGTATCCCCGGGGTAAAAGAGCCACCAGAACAAATGTTAAAAAATTCTAAACTACACCAATTCAACGACTTAAATAACTCATATTTCCTGCTTATCAACGATTACATTCTGGCAGGAGAAAAAGCTCCCTTCGATTTCGTAAAGGATCGGATAGAAAGTTTAATTTTGAACACCCGAAAAATGGAATTTCTCCAGGATCTTGAAAAAAATATCTACGAGAAAGGAAAACGGGATAACAGGTTTATCATCAAGGAACTCAAATAAGTAGAAAAATATATGTCGAAAAATTTTATCAAAAGTATGCTGGTTGCAGGACTCATCCTGGGGACTTCAGTGGTATCTATGGCACAGGACAAAGTGGTAGACCAGATTGTTGCCATCGTCGGAAGTAATCCCATCCTGAAATCTGACATCGAATCACAGGCGATTCAACAACAGGCCCAGGGACAAACTTCGGAAGGGGACATGAAATGTGAAATCCTGGAGAGCCTGCTCGAACAAAAATTGTTGCTGGCGGAAGCAGAGCTCGACACCAACATCGTGGTAACTGATAACCAGATCAACCAAAACATGGACCGCAGGATGAAATATTTCATCGAAAACATCGGTTCCGAGAAAGAGGTGGAAAAATATTTCAACAAATCTATCAACCAGCTCAAATCTGAGATGAGCGACATGATCAAGGAGCAGCTGAAAACAGAACAGATGCAGACCAAAATCTCCAAGAATGTAACGACAACTCCGTCAGAGGTTCGCTCCTATTTCCGCGGACTGGCCAAGGAGAAAATACCGATGATCGGGTCCCAGATGGAATATGCGCAGATCACCGTTTTGCCTGTCGTCACGGAACAGGAGGACATGGAGGTAAAGAGCAAACTGAGAGAGTTTAAACGCAGGGTAGAGAATGGAGAAAATTTTGCCACTCTGGCGGTACTTTATTCTGAAGACCCCGGTTCTGCAAGAAATGGAGGAGAAATGGATTACGTTGGCCGTGCCCAGTTGGATCCTGCTTTTGCCACTGAAGCCTTTAACCTGAAGGTTGGCACCGTTTCCAAAGTGGTCAGGAGCGAGTTTGGCTACCACATCATCCAGTTGATCGACAAAAGAGGCGAGAAAATAAAATGCCGCCACATCCTCATACGCCCAAAGGTAGATGCCAAAGAACTTGCGAAGTCACAAAGCCGTGCCGATAGTATCGTCGAGTTCATTCAGAAGAAATCCATCAGTTGGGAACAGGCAGCCTATCTCTACTCTTCCGACAAAAACACCCGCAACAACGGAGGTCTGGTCACTTCCCAGAAAACGGGATCCTCCAAATTTCAAATGGAAGAACTAGATCCGGATGTCAGCAAACTTTTGCCCAACCTGAAAGTTGGAGAGCTCTCCCAACCCGTACTGGCGATCGACGACAAGCAAAGGCAGGTATACAAGATACTGAAACTGATCTCAAAAACCAGCGCCCATGCCGCTAATTTGCAGGAAGATTACCAGCATTTGAGTGAAATATTTCTGGAAAAGAAGAAGGAAACAACTTACCGCGACTGGATCGCCAAGCAACAGGCAAAGACCTACATCCATATCGATGACACCTATGCCAATTGCAATTTCAAGCTAAAATCCTGGAAAAAATAAAAAAGCCGCAATCATCCTGTACGACGTCTCAATTGCTTCGTAACCTTACGTTATGAGAATTCCCAAAATAGGATACAGCCTGATGTTCTTTCTGCTGCTGATCGTAGCATTTCACGTGGTGTCAGGTTCTTTGCCTCAACCTGAAGGCAAGAAGCGACGGATCGAGCTGGTTAGGGCAGAGGTGACGGCGCATGACGACAAAATAAATCGCTTTGCAACCAGATTTCTAGGCGACGTAAGATTTAGTCAGAACAATGTACTTCTCGACTGCGACAGCGCCTATTTTTATACAGACAGCAACAAGGTAGATGCCTTCGGCCGAGTCCATATCATCCAGGGGGATACCCTGAATCTATGGGGCGACCACATAAAATATGACGGGAACACCCGTATAGCCAAGGTCAAAGGCAATGTCAAGCTGGTCAACAAATCGATTACACTTACCACAGATGAACTTATTTTCGATTTAAAGGCCAACATCGGGAACTACCACACCTGGGGAAAAATCGTCGATACCGCCAATGTGCTCATCAGTAAAATAGGTCGCTATTACTCCAACGAAGATCTCTTCTTCTTCAAAGATTCCGTCAAGGTCACCAACAAGGATTTCATCCTGACTGCCGATACCCTGAAGTACAACAGCAAAACAGAAAGAGTCTTCATGGTCGGACCTACCCACATCGTTGGAACCACCAAACAGGGAACGCTCTATTCCGAAAAAGGGTGGTACGATACACGGACCAACATTGCAGAGCTATACAAAGCCTCCAGAATTTTCGGCAAGGAACAGTCCCTGCAAGGGGATACGATCTTCTACTCCCGGGCTGCCGGAACCGGGAGAGCGCGAAGTAGGGTAAAGCTGACTGATACTACCAACCACATCCTTATCACCGGAAGAAAGGGAAGCTACAACGAGAAGACCAAAATCGCCTTCGTGACGGATTCCGCCATTTTTATGCAGTTTTCAAAAAAAGACACCCTTTTTCTTCATGCAGACACCCTGAAGTCCATTCCCGACCTGACAAAAAAAGTGCCACTGAAAAAACCAGCCGCCCCGGCACTGGTGGCAAAAAAATCAGCAACAGCAAAAATAGACAGCACCAAAGGAAATTTCGCCAAGAAAGCGTTAGCGGATGTATTGATTGCTGAAAAGAAGGATTCGTCATCGGTTAAGAAAGAGATGATAAATATCTCGCAGACCGCCGGCAAAAAGCTTTTAGAGGCAACGCCGCTTTTAAAAGTATTGTCCGATAGTGCCAAGATACCGGCAGTGTCATCCATTGTCACCAATGCAAATGCCGCCATCCAGGAGGTCGTACGGGCAGTTTCTGATCCTGGCAAACCAACCGGAATAATCCAACCTTCAAAAGAGATGCGATTGGCTGTTGATTCCTTGCAAAAGGCTATAATTTCATCTGCGAAAACTCTGAACATCAAAAAAATAATCCCAACAGGAGATTCCCTTCTTGCGGCCATGGATACCGCCCGGGTGCATGCTAAATTTACGCTCCATCCAAAAGAAAAATATCCTGTCAAAGATTCAATTCGTCTTGGAAAGGATACACTTAAAAGCAAGGACGACCAGGACAAAAAAATATTCATGGCCTATTACCATGTACGATTTTTCAAAAAAGATCTGCAGGGAATTTGCGACTCACTCTCTTACCAGATGCAGGACTCGGTCATGCGGCTTTACAACGATCCGGTACTCTGGTCCGAAGAACACCAGATATCGGCCGATAAAATTGAATACAGACCCCACCACCCGGGTCCAGATATCGCCAGAATGGACAACAATGGCTTTATCATTTCCCGCGAGGATTCCGTCAAATTCAACCAAATTTCAGGAAAGGTGCTGATCGGATACATTTACAACAATGCCTTGAAAAACATAGAAGTAAACGGGAATGCCATAACCTTGTATTACCTGAAAAACAAGGATCACTACTCGGGCATGAACAAACTGGAAAGCAGTAAGATCAATGTTTACCTCCTGAACAGCAAGATTGACAGCATCACCTTCTTTCCAAAACCGGAAGGGAAAACCATCCCCATGAAGGAACTGACTCCGGAGGATGCCATGTTGAAAGGATTTATCTGGAGAGAACTGGAGAGACCGAAGAACCGTTTTGACCTTATGCCCCTCAATGAAAAGCGCAAAAAAATAGCAGGCCCTGAAAAGAAACCTGCATCCAAAAAATAAGAAAATCCCTAATTTTCAGTATTCATCTTCGTTGAAGAAAAAGTCATCCTTGCTCGGATAATCCGGCCAGATATCCTCAATAGATTCATAGATTTCGCCCTCATCTTCCATTTCCTGCAAATTTTCAATCACTTCGAGCGGAGCACCTGAACGAATCGCAAAATCGATCAGTTCATCTTTTGTTGCAGGCCAGGGAGCATCCTCTAATTTTGAAGCCAATTCCAGTGTCCAATACATATTATGTTAATTTAGATTATTGTTCAACGGTTTTGCGATGATACTATTTTTTTATGAGAATAAAAATAAATAGGCATAAATTTTACGGCAACCATTGAACTTCATTAATTCCTTCATCTACAGCTATTTTACGCGACAGAACAAATAAATAGTCCGAAAGTCTGTTAAGGTATCTGATCAATTCGGATGGTATGCCAACCTCTTTTGCCAGCAGACAAACCCTTCTTTCAGCCCGTCGGCAGACGGTTCTGGCCAGATGACAATAGGAAACCGTATTGCTTCCTCCCGGAAGAACAAAATGTTCCATGGAAGGCAGAATATCCAGGATCCGATCCATCTCAAACTCCAATTTGGTGATGTCCTCTGGGTTCAATGTCAATTTGTTGGTCAATTCCGGTCTGGTGCCATCCGAAGCAAGTCTTGCTCCGATGATGAAAAGATTGTTCTGGGCCGAGAGCAATATTCTGTTTGTTGACTCGTCCACCGCCTGCGACCGGATCATTCCAAGCCAGCTGTTTAGTTCATCAATGGTTCCATAGGATTCAAGCCGGAGATCATATTTCTCCACTCTGGTTCCTCCTATCAGTCCGGAAGTCCCATCATCCCCTGTTTTGGTATAAACTCTCATGAATATATAAATATTAAGCCGTTGGATGTTAGCGCTATAGGGTCAGGTTCAATGACAAGCCAAAAGTGGTCCGGACTTGGACTCTATTCAGGGATCGGTCTCTTCATCCAATATTACTATTCTCATCCCCTCTTATCTTCCAAGTTCTTCACTTGTCTCCCAGTCTCCCCCTCTTTTCTTCCTTCTACGCTAATAAACAGGATTTGGATTCACATAATCCTGTTCAACGACCCCATCTTTTAATTTAATGATCCGGTAGGCATGGCGGGCGATATCCTCTTCGTGGGTGACAAGGATAATTGTATTCCCAAGGGAATGTATATCTGCAAAGAGTTTCATGATCTCTTCCGAAGTCTTGGAATCGAGGTTCCCGGTAGGTTCATCTGCCAAAAGAATGGAAGGAGTATTGACAAGAGCTCTGGCCACCGCAACACGCTGGCGTTGTCCGCCTGATAGTTCGTTGGGTTTGTGCTCCATTCTGTCTTCCAGTCCAACATTTACCAGATGACTGGTGGCAATCTCCTCGCGCTTTGTTTTGCCCACTCCGGCATAGATCAGTGGAAGCATTACGTTCTCGAGGGCAGAATACCGTGGCAAAAGATTAAAAGTCTGAAATACAAAGCCGATTTCCGTGTTTCGGATCTCTGCAAGCCGGTCGTCGTTCATCATGCTTACATCCTTGTCGTTCAGTTGATAGTGGCCGGAAGTTGGGGTATCCAGACAGCCAATGATGTTCATCAGGGTGGATTTACCCGATCCCGAAGCGCCCATGATCGCTACATATTCGCCCCGCTTAATATCCAGGGTAATCTTCCTGAGAGCCCTGACAACCTGAGTGCCAACCTGATAATTCTTGACAATATCCTTTAATCTGATCACATTTTCCATCAGAAACAATTTAGTCTTACAAACTTAAGGGAAATTATTCGGGTTTGGTAGGTTCCTGGCAACTTCTTTGTAGGAAAAACAAAATTCTTCCCTGATAACACTTTCAAATTTGCAGGAAGCCAATTTAGCATCTGCCGGCAGGTTGGTTGAGCGGTTCATTCAAAGTTTACAGGATCGAAACGCTCCTTTTTATATCTTTGATCCATCCTCCTGTTTAAGAAAAAAAAAAAGGGAGGAAAAATAGATGAGCCGGATCGCCCTGTTTCTGTTTTTGTTCTCTTTTTTTTCTTGCCGTCGGGCTGAAACGACCGCTGTTGCCCCCTCATGTGCCGCAGATCCCAATCTGCGATTCTATACACAGGATGAGATGACGATGGCCTTCAGGGAAGATGTCATCGCGAAACTCGCCAGCAACAACCAGACAGATGCCAACGGAGCACTCAGCAACAACAAGTCCGGTTATTTTCACGTTCGTTTTCAAATGGGGATTTCGCCTTTGGCCGATTATGCCGTCGATGCACAGAATTCGACCGCACTCGAAATGACCATCCGTGCCATCGAATACAGCTTCAAGTACCAACTCCCTGACGGGGATTTTCAATTGGTCGTGCCTGCCGGCCTTGCCGGAACAACAGCTGCGACGGAAGGAGACAAAGTGAGCGGCGTGGCATTCTTTTACGCGGCCCTGGGTTCCGGACTTCTTGCCCTTCAGGAAAATGCCGGGTATCAGGCTCAACTTGCCTCAAAAGAGAGAGTCGAGAATTTAATTCCCCAATACCAGCTTTCTCTCAACTTTTTAAAATCCAAAACAGATCTGCTCAAACAGATCGATGCCCTCGCACCTAACAGGCTATTCTTCGACGCACTCGCCTTCTATGCCATGGGTAAATACCTCAACGACAGCGAAGCAATGAAGACAGGCCTCCTCTTTGCCGGGCTGGCACTGGCAAAAAAACAACCTGAAGGTTATTTTCTGGAGGGCACGGGCTTCGACAGCAGTTACCAGGGGGTTGGGCTTGCCAACGGATTTAGGCTCTTGTCCATTCTCAAGGCCGATGAACCGCTTCGACAGAGCCTGTATGACAATCTGGCCTGCGGAACCTCCTGGGAAACAAGCCGCATCAAATCTTCCGGGGAGATCGACACGGCCGGCAATTCAAGGGTGTATTCGGGGGGAGAGTCTTTTTTGGGTGTTGAAAAACAAGTTGCATATACCAGCGTCTTGCTGGCCCTCTGGAACATGTACTATTATTCTGGCAAGGAAAATTACAACATTTTGGCCAATAAAGTATTGGGATTCTACGTCTTGTAACCTTTAAATCCCGTTCCGGCATCCAGAATCGAGAATTGAAAATCCAAAATTTCCATTGTTAGAATCTCAGTACAAAATTCTCCTTTTGCAATCCCTCCCTGCAAATAAATATTCCAATTTCGAAAAGATCCAACGATACCCTCACAACAGGATTTCCTTTGTGCCTGCTCCAGACCTCCTCTATCTCCGGGGAGGCATGAACACCGCAAAGTACGGCCACCCCATGAAAATCCTTTCCCGCAAAAATTTGTGCAAGTATTTCATCACACTTGTCGGGATCTGTTGGATACTGTACAACAGCAAAGTCGGAGGCATCAACGCTGCCTTTCCCTGTCAAATCGATATTCCGAACCTCATATGCCTCCCCCAGCCTTCGGCTGAAGGAACGGAAATGATCATTCTCAACCTGGGCCTTGACTCTCCTACTTCGGTCGGCAAGGGCAAGCGCCAGAAGTGTTGTTCCAAAAGTCGATCCGTGAAAAGAGGTGCTTTGAGGCTGAAATTCGTTGACCATCCTAAAAATTAACCTATCGAATCTTTCCGGCAGGAGGTGTTGTTTCCAGTCCCACTTCGGCCGAAACCCCTTCACAGTTGGATTCAACTGCCGGTAGGACTCCAAATCCAGAATCCTGATCATGTCGCGCACATTCTTATGGGCCTCCTTCAGCAGGGGATAGACAGAAAAATGTCCCTCATTCTCCATCACCTCCGTGATAAGGCGGAAGAGATAGGGGGAATGAATGCCATGCCCTTTTCGGTGCCGGGACATGAGCAGGTAATTCCATCTTTTTCGGGTCGCGTGACTCATAAAAAAGTGACTAGTTTGAATGGAGTACTTAAAGTATCTGAAGTACTTCGCTTCATCGAAAATAGCTATTTTTACACAAAGAACCCTACCCCTGACTGTGTAACAACCTTTCTTTTTAACTTTAGGCAATTTAAGTACTTTAGTCACTCTAGTCACTTCGTATGGCAAGCATTTTGGAACAGGAAATAAAATTTCTTCCAGGGGTCGGTCCCAAACGGGCAGCCATCCTGGCTCAGGAGCTTAAGATCAATACGGTGGCTGAGTTACTTTACTATTTCCCTTACAAATACATCGACAGAACCAAGTTCTACAAAATCAGGGAAATCAACGAAACACTTCCCTTCATTCAGATAAAAGGAGTGATCACCACCCTTGAAACCATTGGGGAGGGACGTGCCCAGCGCATGATAGCCAATTTTTATGACGGAGAGAATCAGATGGAACTGGTCTGGTTTCGTGGGATCAAGTTTGTCAAATCGACCCTCAGGAAAAACTTTCCCTATGTCATTTTTGGCAAGCCAACGGAATTCAACGGGAAATGGAAGCTGGTGCATCCCGAGATCGAAGAGGCCACCGAAGTGGCAGTAAAAAAAGAGGGATACATCCAGCCTTATTACAATACCAGCGAGAAAATGAAAAGCAATTTTCTCGTTTCCAAAACCATCCAGAAGTTTCAGCTCACGGCCCTTCAGCTTTGCAAGGATAAAATTACAGAGACACTACCGGCATGGCTGATCGGTCAGCTCAACCTGGTGCCCATCGAAACGGCTCTTTTCAACATTCATTTCCCCCTGGATCCTGCGACCCTGCGCAAGGCAGAATACCGGCTTAAATTTGAAGAACTTTTCTACATTCAGTTGAAACTCCTTCATCTGAAACACGAACGCCAAAACAAATTCAAAGGTCAAATTTTCAAGGAGGTAGGATCGCGTTTCAATGATTTTTTCTATCACCACCTTCCCTTCGAACTGACAGGAGCACAAAAACGGGTGGTCAAGGAAATTCGGAAGGATACCCTCGCAGGAAAGCAGATGAACCGGCTTTTGCAAGGTGATGTCGGCAGTGGAAAAACCATGGTGGCCCTGATGATATCCCTGATTGCGATGGACAACGGCTTCCAGTCGTGCATGATGGCACCTACAGAAATACTTGCCCAACAGCACTATCAATCGGTAGTCAGACTGCTTGGAAATTTGCCCGTCAATGTAAAATTGCTCACCGGGTCGACAAAAAAATCGGAGCGGCTGATCATCCACCAGCAGTTGCTCGACGGCAGCCTCCAACTGCTGATTGGGACACACGCCCTGCTGGAGGACATCGTAGAGTTCAAAAACCTGGGAATGGTGGTGATCGACGAACAGCACCGCTTTGGGGTGATGCAACGGGCCAAGATGTGGCGGAAAAATTTTCTGCCGCCACATGTACTGGTGATGACTGCAACACCCATCCCCCGAACCTTGGCTATGACTGTTTATGGCGATCTGGATCTATCCGTCATCGACGAACTGCCTCCAGGCAGGAAACCAATTCGCACTTTTCACTATTACGACAACCATCGGGTTGAACTGAACAATTTTATCCGGAAGGAGATTGCCCTTGGAAGGCAAATTTATGTAGTCTTTCCATTGATCAAAGAGTCTGAAAAACTCGATTTCAAAAATCTGGAAGAGGGATTCGAGCAGCTCAGGATCGCTTTCCCGTCGCCTGAATACAACATCAGCATGGTACATGGCAAGATGAAAGCAGCAGCCAAAGAGGCCGAAATGCAGCGGTTCAAGAACGGCGAGACACAGATTCTCGTTGCAACAACCGTCATTGAGGTGGGAGTCGATGTTCCCAATGCCTCCGTGATGGTCATTGAAAGTACAGAACGATTCGGACTTTCCCAGCTTCACCAACTTCGCGGAAGAGTAGGACGGGGAGCCGATCAGTCATATTGCATCCTGATGAGCAGCGTAAAATTGAGCCACGAAAGCAGGCAACGTATCGAAACCATGGTGGCCACCAACGACGGATTCGAAATTGCCGAGGCCGATATGCGACTCAGAGGCCCGGGCGACCTCGAGGGAACCCAGCAGAGCGGATTGGCTTTTGATCTCAAAATTTCCAACCTGGCCAAGGACGGCCAGATTCTGCAATATGCCAGGGACAAAGCCGAAGAGATTCTGAACGCCGACCCACTCCTACAAAACAGTCAAAACGACATCCTGATGAGGCAGCTTTTGGCTCTTCGTAAAAACCACCTCAACTGGGGAGCCATCAGCTGATAACTCCGGAGAATAAATCCGGAAGAATGTAGTAAGAAGTATTAATGTTTATTGTTTATGCTTAAAATGAAGTTTCCAACTCCCATACCTCCTTCCCAGGGCGACGAATCGATGCCCCGGATCACGAGGGGGTTCATCTATTCCCTGATACCGGCATTGCTGATGTCTGTCATCTTTTTTGGCATAGATGGTTTAAAAATAATATCCGTTGCGGTGATTTCCTGCATGCTGTTTGAATTTCTATTCCAAAAATTTGTTTTGAAATCAACCTCCAAATTTCAGGATGGATCTGCAGCCGTCACTGGCGTGTTGCTTGCCTTCTGCCTGCCAGTCACGGTACCTGTCTGGCTGGTTATCCTTGGATCGCTCTTTTCCATGGGTGTGGCCAAACTTTCACTCGGTGGTTTGGGCAAGCATCTATTCCATCCGGCCATTGCAGGAAGATGCCTCCTTTTGCTGTTTTTTCCTGCTCAGATGACAATCTGGAAGGGTACTGTACTCTCCGCCGACACCTTTACAGGGGCAACTCCCCTGGGATTGGCAAGCGAAACGGTCAAAAGCGGTAAATCGCTCCAGCTTCTAACGGGAAATACTCAAATTCCTGGCTATTTCGATCTTTTCTGGGGAAATGTTGCCGGTTCACTTGGGGAGATTTCGGCATTGGCTTTGCTGCTGGGAGGAGGATATCTGCTCTGGAAAAAAATCATCTCCTGGCACATTCCTGCCACCATTTTTGCGACAATTCTGCTCCTGGAAGGATTGCTTTGGATCATTGCCTCTTCCCGCTTTGCGGATCCTGTGTTTCATCTGTTGACGGGAGGCATGATGCTTGGAGCCTTGTTTATCGCAACGGATTCGTCCACCTCCCCAGCCACCCCATCCGGAAAGATCGTTTTTGGTTTCGGAATCGCCCTTATAACGCTGCTGATAAGGAATTTCGGCCCCTATCCGGAGGGAATTGCAGTTGCCATCCTGGTGATGAATGGATTTACTCCACTGATAAATAAAAGAATAAAGCCATTGAGATTGGGCAGGCTGCAATTCGAATAGTATATCCGAACGATGTCAGAAAATAAGCGAACCTCAACGTTCAACGGAATACTCTTGCAGGAAAACCGATGGTATTAAAAATATTTTGTTGCATTTCCGTCCCAATTTGTGGGAATGAATCTACCTTTCTTTACTTTTAGGAAAAATAAGCCAACAAGCATGCTATTTACCATTACCACAACAACAACCATAATTAACAACCTAAAATAAACTGCATCATGGAAATACTTGTACCCATCGCCATTATTATCGTCGTTATCATCGCATCCGGATTGCGCATTGCCCAGGAATATGAACGAGCCATCGTATTCCGGCTCGGAAGATACCAGGGAACCAAAGGCCCGGGACTTTATTGGATCATCCCAGCGATCGACAGGCAACAAACCATCGATATTCGCACAAAGACAGTGGATCTGGAGCAGCAAGAGACCATTACAAAAGACAGTGTTACGATTAAAGTTAATGCCGTGCTCTGGTTTAGGGTGACCAATCCCGAAAATGCAGTCATAAAGATTGCCAACTACAACCAGGCCGTGTACCAATTTTCCGTAACCGCGCTGCGGAACATCATCGGGCAGCATCACCTCGACGAGGTATTGCGGGAACGGGAACAGATCAATGCAACCCTCCAGAAAATTGTGGACGAGACAACAGAGCCCTGGGGAGTAAAGATCGAGATGGTCGAAATGAAGGATGTGGAAATTCCCGAATCCATGCAAAGGGCCATGGCCCGCGAGGCCGAAGCCATCCGCGAAAAGCGGGCCAGAATCATCAAGGCGGAAGCAGAACTCGAATCTTCCATCAAACTTACCCAGGGTGCCAAGCAGATGGAAAGCAGTCCTTTCTCCCTCGAATTAAGGAGGATGCAAATGCTTTCTGAAATTGGCATAGACAACAATACCACCACTGTGATTCTCATGCCTTCTGAATTTACCAATGCAGCCCGAAGTTTCAGCGAAATGGTGGCCAAACAAAAGGGAACGGAAAAATGAAATAAGGGAGAATGAAAAGCAAAACGACCCTTTTACTTCTATTGTTTTCATGGTGCCCTTTTCTGCTTTTTGGAAAAGAGCTCAAAAAAATCACACGGGAGAGCAACATCCCTGGATTTGTTGAGACCTATTATATTCTTAAATCAGACACATCAATCAGGCAAGGCCCCTACAAACTGGAGCTACTTGGAAAGTTAGTGGTTGAAGGAACCTACAAGGCAGGAAAGAAAGATAGCTCCTGGATCCAATACAACCTGGATGGAATTGTGCGGACCAAGGGTAGTTTTAAAATGGGTAAAAGAGCAGACCTCTGGGAATTTTTCAACGACAAAGGTCAACTGGAACAGAAGATTGATTTTTCGACCGGGGAGGTACTCTATTACCAGACCATCTTTTCAAAACACCCCTTCAGGGTAATTGCTGGGAAGGATACCTTGTTGACTGTACTGGATCGTCCGCCGCTATATATGGGTGGAACCAGCCGTTTGAATGACGACATATCCAGCGAAATAATTTTGCCTTTGCATAAGGCAGAGGAAAAAATAACCGGTACGGTCTTCCTCCGCTTTACCATCGACAGCATGGGGAAACCCTACGATCACCATTTGTTGAGAGGAATCGGAAATGCCTGCAATGTGGAGGCAATGAGGGTCATCAAAATCATTCCCGGTGAATGGTTGCCCGGTATATTAGAGGGCAAACCCGTGAACGTAGAATATATTTTACCTATTATCTTTGATAAAAATACAAAATCACCAGAACTGTTCTAATTGAATACAATCACTTTATAATACTACACTATTTATGACTGACCTCACTTTAATCACCACAAGTACCACCCTGGAAGGGTATAGAATCATCAAACAATTGGGCCTGGTAAGAGGGATTACGGTCCGATCAAGAAATATCTTTGGCTCCTTCGCAGGCAGTATCATGACCGCTTTTGGCGGACGAAATGCCATCTATTCTGAATTGTGCGAAAAAACCAGGGAAGAAGCCCTTCAACTGATGATTGATCATGCCAGAATTCTTGGGGCCAATGCCATTATCAACATGCGCTACGATGCCAACGATATCATGACAGGTT
>Ga0209697_10000654_pt1 | contig 56832 bp, 39 predicted proteins | sample AliMusrvi5mmetaG_FD_184115 | JGI IMG/M metagenome (GOLD analysis project Ga0209697, IMG submission 184115) | Freshwater lake bacterial and archeal communities from Alinen Mustajarvi, Finland, to study Microbial Dark Matter (Phase II) - Alinen... | ecosystem: Environmental > Aquatic > Freshwater...
GCTCAAAAGGATACTTTAAGTATAATCTTCTCCATGATTTCAATTGGTGTTATAGGTTGTGGGCATTGGGGACCGAATCACGTCCGTATTTTTTCCCAAATAGCGGGTTCTAAAGTTGCCATGTGCGCTGATTTGGACGAAAAACGTTTGAATGCTATGTCGGCATTGTACCCGCATATTCAAACAACTAAGGATTATCAAGACATTCTTAAAGACCCCACCATTGACGCGGTGGTCGTGGCCCTCCCGACAAATTTTCATTTTAAAATAACCCAGGATGCCCTTCTGGCGGGGAAGCACGTTTTATGCGAAAAGCCCCTTTCACTTTCAGCCCAGGAATGTTTGACCTTAAAAGATTTGGCAATCCAGCAAAAGAAACTATTGATGGTAGGGCATATTTTTGTTTTCAACCAAGGGGTTGTCAAATTACGTGAATACATCCAAAGCGGGCAATTAGGTCAAATACATTATGCTAATTCCCAGCGCACTAATTTGGGCCCCTTTCGTTATGACGTTAATGCTCTCTGGGATTTAGCACCGCATGACATTTCAATTTTTAATTATCTTTTTAATAGCGCGCCAATAAGCGTTTCTGCCCGCGGGCATAAATGTTTAGGAAATAAATTAGAAGATTTAGCTTTTGCTACCCTTGATTACCCTAATAATATTATGGTCAATGTCCATGTGTCCTGGTTAGACCCTAAAAAGGTCCGCCAAATCACCATCGTGGGGGACAAGAAAATGGTTGCCTGGGATGATTTGGACATTGAAGGCCCCATCAAGCTGTATGATAAATATGTTGAGAAAACGGATGTTTATTACGCGACCTATGGGGAGTTTCAATTGCTTTCGCGTGAGGGCAGTATCATGATTCCTAAAATCGGGGTCAATGAACCTTTAAAGAACCAAGCGCAATATTTTTTGGATTGCATTACCCATAATAAACCTCCACTCATTGCGGACGCGCAAAAGGCCTACGAGGTAGTCCACACGCTGGCAGCTATTTCCGAATCGATTAACCGTAAGGGAGAATTGATTAAGCTATGAAGTTCTTTAAACACGATCAATCCCTAGTTCATCCTCAAGCGCAGATTGGCTCTAACAGCAGAATTTGGGCCTTTGCCAATATTCAACAAGGCGCTGTCATTGGAGAGAACTGTAATATTTGTGATGGTTGTTTTATCGAGGGTGGGGCTGTTGTTGGAAATCATGTGACCGTCAAGAACGGTGTAGAGATTTTTAATGGTGTTACTATAGAAGACGATGTTTTTATAGGGGCCCACGCTACTTTTATTAATGACCGTTATCCTCGCAGCAACCGTCAAGATGCCTGGACCTTGGAGAAGACCTTGGTCAAAAAAGGGGCCACCATTGGCGCGAATGCCACTATTTTATGCGGCGTGACCATTGGAGAATATGCCGTAGTTGGCGCGGGTTCTGTTGTGACCAAAACGGTTGCTCCTTATACCATCGTCGTTGGTAATCCCGCGCGCGCTTGCGGTCATGCCTGCCGTTGCGGCCGTAAGCTTAATGCGGACTTTAAATGTGTGTGCACGTTAAGCTACACGATGGACCAAAACCATCTTATACCTAAAGTCTAATATGACCCCTCGAATCCTTGTTTGTCCTGTTGCTTATAATGAGCGCATTAAATTGCGCAATGTCATTGAAAGGTTTTTGAAAAGTCCCATTCGCCAAAAGGCCGATTATTTAATTGTCGATGACGGTTCTGATGATGGGACAACGGAAATGATTGCCGAATATAAGTCCCGTGGGGTTGAGACGATTAAACATGTACAACGCTCTGGGGTGGGAGCGGCGATACGCACCGCCATTGAACATGCCAGAAAAGAAAAATACGATATTATTGTGATCATGGCAGGCAATGATAAAGACAACCCCCAAGAAATCCCTTATTTAATTGATCCGATTGTCCATGAAGGTATGGATGTGGTCCAAGGGTCTCGTTATTTGGGCAAGGTCGGTTCCGGCGGAGAAATGCCTTTTTATCGTAAGCTTGCTACCCGTCTTCACCCGTGGGTGTTTTCTGTTTTTACCGGACGGCACCTGACAGATACGACCAATGGTTTTCGCGCCATTCGGCTTTCTATCTTTGAAGATAAAAGAATCGACTTGAATCAAGAATGGCTCAATACCTATGAGCTTGAGCCGTATATTTTATGGAAGGCTTTGACCTTGGGGTACAAGTTTAAAGAAGCTTTTGTGACAAAGATTTATCCGCCTAAGCAACTGGGCGGTTATACGAAAATGATCCCGCTGCTTAGCTGGTGGAGCATTTTAAAACCCTTATTTTATTTGAAGTTAGGAATTAAAAAATGAAGTTATACGGTAAGAACCCGGTCCTTGAACGCATTAAAAGTAATCCTAAAAGCATCAAATGTATTTTTATTGAGCAGGGGCATTTTGAATCGGCCTATATTCATCAGAAGGGTAAGCAGTTTGGAATTCCCATCTCGGTTGTGCCCTATACTAAAATCCAGAAACTCGCGCGCAATCTAAATTCACAAGGGATTGTCGCCGATGTCGAGGATTTTGCCTATGTGAATATTGATGATCTCTTGGAGACGGCCTATCAAAAGAATTGGACAGTCGTTTTTTTAGACAATTTAACGGATCCTCAGAATCTAGGCGGGATTATGCGTACCTGCGGAAGTTTAGGGGATTTTGGGATTGTTCTTCCTACAACGGAAGCGGTGGGGGTCACAGAAACTGTTTTAAGGGTGGCCTGCGGGGGAGATAATTTTGTTTCCGTGGCCCGCGTGGCCAATTTAGGAAGCGCCATAGAAAAAGCCAAAGCTCAGGGTTTTTGGATCATGGGCACGGCCATCCAAGAGGCTAAATCTATTTTAGAAGTAACCCTGAAATTTCCCGTAGGTTTGGTGTTAGGCTCTGAGGACAAAGGAGTCCGAGAGATTATCCGTAAAAAACTGGACCAGGAAGTCATGATCCCGATGAAAGCGCCTCGTATGTCGCTGAACGTGGCTCATGCCGCTTCCATTTTATGCTATGAAATCATCCGTCAAAAAAGTAAATAAATCTCAAGCGGCACCTCAAAAACCTGAAGAGTTAAAACACGCCCTTAATTTTTTTGCCGAGGCGGGATTATTAAAACGCGTTAAACGCAGCGGCTGGTGGGTAGCGGGTATTGAAAATCCCGAGTCCGTGGCGGAGCATTGTTTTCGCTGCGCCGTGATTGGTTTTTATTTGGCCCACTGTGAAGGGGTTGACCCGTATCACGTTGTGACGATGACGCTTTTTAATGATATTCACGAAGCCCGCATTAATGATTTACATAAGATGGGACATTACTATATTGAATTCCGCCAGGCAGAACAAAAAGCTTTTGCCGACCAGCTCAAGAACCTTAATAGCCAAATCAAAAGTGAATTGGCCCGTATGCGCGCTTCTTATGACGCCCAAGCCAGTCAAGAAAGCATTGTCGCGCGCGACGCTGATATTTTAGAATGTTTGATTCAAGCCAAAGAATATTTAGATAATGGGTATCCTGTTGCTAAGACATTTTTTAAACGGGCCCCAGATCATCTAAAGACAAAAACAGCTAAAGCCTTATGGCGCTTGGCGCTTAAGTGGGACAGCCACGCGTGGTGGCAGGAAATTGTAAAGTTTGAACGTTAAACTCGAATTTTTCGATAGAAAAGTTTGGGTTAAAGAATTTCAATTTCAGTGTTTGGCGCCATTGAGGTTAAGTGTTAATATAAATCCTGATTTTTTACTCAAACCTAAAGGGGCCGTAGAGTTCAATATATGCTGCGTATCGGTTTAGCCGCCAGTAAAATCGCAAAGGGCAACATTTGGTCGTATCATTTAGCGGTCGTTATTATTACGTGCTTATTTGCAATCTTTGTTTTCTTTATTTGTAGTTTTTCCATTGCCTTAACGTTGTTTATTTTATCTTTGATATTTCAAAGATTTTTGCCTTTAGACAATCAGCAGGTTTGGATAGATATATTTAAAACTTGCTTAATATTTTTAGGAGGCATTCTGGGGCTTATGGCGTTGTTCGCTATTGTGAAGAACATCAAATTGAAATTTAAACTATGACAAAAAAGAAGATTCCCCAAAAATGGCAACAGGAAGACACTTTACAATCCAAGGAGATGTTTCGCATCATCTTTGAGAAATCGCCATCGGCCATTACAGTGACGGATTCTCACGAGCGCATTGTGGCCTGGAACAGCATGGCTGAGAAAATGCTGGGGATGAAGAGCAGGGATCTTTTTAATAAGCCGGTCCATGAGTTATATCCTAAGGAAGAGTGGGAGCGCATCCGTTCCTTGGATATCCGTGAGCGTGGGATACTTTCCGATATTGTGACCAAGGTCATTTGTCACAATGGCTCCATTTTAGACGTCAGCGCGTCGATTTCTGTTGTTAAAGATTCTAAAGGCAAGATCATCGGGTCGATTGGGATTTTGTATGATATTTCCCGTCAGAAAATAGTGGAACAGGAGTTGGTCCAGGCGAAGTTGACGGCCGAAGAGGCCAACCATGCCAAAAGTGTTTTCTTGGCGAAAATGTCCCACGAGGTCAGGACCCCGATGAACGCCATTATTGGGATGATCGATTTGACTTTGGATACCGAGCTTTCTGAAGAGCAAAAAGACAATCTGGTGGTCGCTAAAGATTCCGCTCAAAACCTTTTGAGTTTGATTAATGATATCCTCGATCTTTCCCGCGCGGAAGCCGGTAAGGTGGTCATCGAGGAAATTGAAATCCAGGTCACGGACATTATCAAGAATGTCTGCAAAGGGCTTGCGGTTTTGGCCCGTAATAAACAAATTGATTTGATGTGGACGATCGACCCGAAAATTCCGCGTATCCTTTCAGGTGACCCCGTCAGGCTGCGCCAGGTATTGGTCAATCTTGTCAATAATGCCATTAAATTTACCCATAAAGGCAAGGTCCAGGTCAACGCGACCGTCGAGTCTTTGTCGGACAAAGACTGCATGATCAAATTCGAGGTCAAAGACCAGGGGATTGGTATTCCGCCTAAGAACATAGCGGGTATTTTTGATGTGTTTACCGAGGCCCACAACACGACCGCCCGTCGCTACGGCGGCACGGGGCTGGGGCTGGCCATTTGCAAGAAATTGGTGGAAATGATGCGCGGGCAGCTTTGGGTACAAAGCGTTGAGGGGGCGGGCAGCACCTTTTATTTTACAATTATCTTTGGGTATAAACCAAGCGCTACTTCGAAGCTCAAGGAAAACATTGATTTACAGGGCATTTGCGAATCCTTGCCGGATGTCGTCAAGAATTTACGCATACTCGTGGCGGAAGACAACACCATCAATCAACGTATCGCCCTTAAAATTTTGGAGAAGTTTGGCTGGCAGACCACAGCGGCCCATAACGGCCAGGAAGTGCTAGATCTTCTTAACAAGCAGTCGTTTGATGTTATTTTGATGGATGACCAGATGCCTGTGTTAGACGGGATCGCTGCCACCCAGGTCATCCGCCGGGAAGAGAAACAAACGGGTCTACACATTCCCATTATCGCCATGACAGCCAACGCTATGTCGGGAGATCGGGAACGTTATTTGTCCTCGGGGATGGATGGGTATGTTTCCAAACCCATAGACCGCAGCGCGCTTTATAATGAAATTCTGACCTTGGTGTCGCAAAGGTTTAATAGTAAACAATAAGAAAGGAACATCATGGCCGAAGATATCATCGATTTAAAAGATGTGTTAGAGAGAGTTCAGGACGATAAAGAGCTTTTACTGGAATTGTTGGATATTTTTCAGGAAGATTTTATTGCCAAAAGGCAAATGCTGCGGGAGGCCGTTGCTCAAAAGGATTTTATCAAGATCAAAGAAGTGGCGCATTCGATGAAAGGGGCCTCGGGCAATATTTCAGCCAAACGCATGTACGAGACCTGTTTAAAATTGGAACAAATCGCCAAGGATAAAAACCCCGCGAACATGGAAGGTTTACTCAAGGACATTGAAGGCCAGTTTGAAGAAATCAAAATTAACGCTGTCAAATTAAGGCAGCAATTTGCTTCTTAATGCCTCGCGCTGTCAATTCCATAATTTTATCCATAGCTTTGGTTGTTATTGCTTCATGTGTTTTTTTTAACGCCATCGACCATCCTTTTGTCCACGATGATGTGGTTTTTATCGTTCAAAATCCCCAGATTGGCCGGTTAGACAATTTCACCAGCATTTTTATCCCATCTGTTCATCCAGGGCCCCATGGAGTTGTCAATTCCTATTACAGGCCCATCCTGGAAATATTTTATCGTCTGGAGTATAGGCTTTTTAGTTTTAATGCCGCGGGGTTTCATCTGATCAATATTTTAATCCATATCGTCAATGGGCTGTTGCTTTTTGCTTTATTGTGCCGTTTGCAATTCGCGCGGTGGACAGGGTTTGGGATAAGCCTTTTATTCTTGGTGCATCCCATTCAAAGTGAGGCCGTGGCCTGTGTATCGGGGATATCTAATTTGTTGGTGGTGTTTTTTATTTTAACGTCGGTGTATTGTTATATAAGGAAAGGTTATGTTTTGGCCTTGATCGGGTTTTGTTTGGCTTTATTGACCAAGGAGCAGGCCATCATCCTTGTGCCGTTGTTGATGTTGGTGGATTGGTACAGGAAGGAGCATCAAGAAAAAGAACGATGGATATTATGGTTGATACTTGCGGCGATAACCATTGTATTCTTATGCCTGCGCTCGTATATCACAGGGACACATGTCTTGGAGGATATCCTGCAATCTCCTGGAGAATTGAAATTAAGGCTGTTATCTATCCCCAAAACCCTTGTCATGTATCTGCGGCTGTTAGTATGCCCTTATGATGTGCATTATTATCGCAATACAGACATCTTAGCCTCTCATGGTCCTGGGTTTATTATTTTAGGAGTTTTATCAGCGGCCACTGTTTGGTTGATTAGAAAGCTTCAAACTAAGCGTGAAATCATCTTTGGGCTTGCTTGGTTTATCATAACCCTTGTACCGGTGTTAAATATTGTGCCGCTGATTGATGAGTATTCTTTTATTCTAACGGCGGACCATTTTCTTTATCTGCCGATGGTTGGGATTTTGATTACGTTGGGGGCAGTTGTAGGTTCCTATATGTCCTCGCTGCCGGCAGGTAATACTAGAAAGATATTCATTCTTGGACTTTTTGGCCTTGGGATGGCTTTAAGCTCCATGACCATTTATCAAAACACCTTCTGGCGAGGAGAAATTTCATTGTTTGAAAAGACCATTGCTTTTGAGCCTAATTTTGCCCGGGCGCATATGCTTTTGGCCAAGGCCTATTTAAATTCTTCCAACACGCTTTTGAATCAAGAGAAGCTTAAAAGTAAACAATTAGATCAAGCCTGCTTTCATTATAATCAAGCGTTAAGCATCATGAAAAGGTATGAACAAAAGGCTGTTAATGACCCATCCAAGAAGGTTTACAAAGGGTTTATTAAAGAAATTGATGTTGAGTTGGCCCAGTGTTTAATGCTCAAAGGCCAGTTTAACCTGGCGGAAGATTGCTACATAAACGCGTTAGCACTAGAGCCGCAAGATGTTGGGGTGCTTAACAATCTGGCGGTTTGTTACATTCAACAAGGCGATGCCTCCAAGGCCGAAGAAATCCTCAAAATAGCCCTAGGCTTTGATCCTGCCAATGCCGCGGCCAGGGAGAATCTTAATGCGCTTATAAAGAACAATAATCCCGAATAGAAAAATTCGCCCGAAGGGTCCACTGATTTAATCTCTTATTAAACTTAGGTTTAGGGATTAAATCAAGCTGTGGAGGTAATCCCAAGATTTTGATGCATTTGTATATTCAAATGCAAAACTTGGGATAATTGACAAGAAAAAGGATAGGATTAAAGCAACGTATTCTTAAAAGCAACATTTATGGGAGAATAAATCCGTGCGTTTCATTTGGCGTGATGACCCGATACGAACTTCCTTTGTATTCGTTCCATTTCGCCAATACCCGTGGGTATTGGCGCGGTTTCCATTTGAACTCAAATCCGCAAAGTCGACCTTCACGTTCCTCGACTAAGTCAACCTCACTGCCGTCGTAAGTTCTCCAGAAATATTGATTGGCATCGATGCGGTGATATTCTCGATATTTCATGCGTTCGACAACCATAAAATTCTCCCACAACGCGCCAAGATCGTCTCTTTGAGCAAGTGGGCTGAAATTGTTAATGACGGCATTGCGTATGCCGAGGTCATAAAAATAAATCTTCCGTAATCTTGATAGCTCACGTCTTTTGTTCCTGGTATAAACTGGAAGGCGAAAAATAATAAAGCTTTGTTCCAAAATGTGGATGTACCTTTCAACGGTCGCACGGTTGATTTTGAGTAAATTTGCCAATTCTGTATATGAAACCTCATTCCCGATCTGATGTGCCAAAGCCTTTACAAGATTCATGAATATATCGGCATTCTTCATCCCTTCAAAATCAAACACATCCCGATAGAGATAACTTGTTTTCAATTCTTTTAAAATATCTATTTTGTCAAGTCGTTTTCTAGTGGTAACAACATGGGGATAATTTCCAAAAACAAGCAACGTTTCCAAGGTTGTTCGTCCGACATCTCCTCCTTTGGAAGCCTCCTCCAAAGAAACAGGGTAAAGGGTATAGACTTTTTTTCGTCCAGTAAGGGACTCCTGCGTTTTATCCAATAAATTCATTGTTGATGAGCCTGTGACAATGACCTGTAGTTTTTTTTTGTAGTAGTCGGCTAAAAGCTTGAGCGTTTGGCCAATAGTGGTAAGTTTTTGTCCTTCATCAATAAAAATAACCTTGGCATCCGCAATTGTCTTTTTTAGTGAATCAAGCCCTTTGTTTTCAAGAAGCTCCCTGTGATCAGGATCGTCACAATTAAAACCCCTAGCCTTTCCCTTGGATTTGAGTTCTTTGACAATTTCCAGGGCCAATGTTGTTTTACCTACCTGGCGAGGGCCTTGAATGATCAAGACTTGACCCTGAAAGGATGTTTTCAAAATATTCGTTTGTAAAATTCGTTGGATCATATGGCGTATTCCTGCTGTTGTAGTAGCTATTTTACGCCAAGCTTATTTTTAGTCAAGGTTTGTTTGCAAAGATGCTGCACCATTGAATAATAGGCAGGGATGCCTTTCTTCGGACAAATTGTACACTGAAGGTTGGATTAAATATTTCTTACGCAAACAATACATTTCAAGTGGGCGCGTCAAAGGCCGAAGAAATCCTCAAAATAGCCCTAGGCTTTGATCCTACCAATGCCGCGGGGAAAACCTCAATTTGCTAATAAACCCGAATTTCAATAGAAAAATTCGCCCAACGCATAGATTCCAAAGGAATCTGTAGGGAGGTAATCCCAAAATTTTGTATATTCAAAATTTGGGATAATTGACAAGAAAAAGGATAGGATTAGTTAATAAATATTTTATTTAGTTTAAATTTGAGAAGAATTGTTTATTTTTGTGAAAATTATTTTTCTTGTAGCATGTAAGTATATATATTCGAACACTTTATGAGTGTTTATTGTTTTGGTAAAAATTTGCTTTTTGTTTAGAATATGGTATATTCTCACTGCTTTGATCATCTGACTCCTTTTAAATAATATTGTTTAGTTTAAGTAAGTGTTAATTTTTAGAGGTATATCAAATTGAAAAGGTTTTTTATTAAGCCATTCAGAGTGATTCTTTGTGTGATATTTACAATGAGTTCTTTTCCGCTGAGAACTCTTTATGCTCAAGAACTACTTAATTTGCCTGAACCAGGCAAATTGTTGCATATTAGCCCCCGATATGATCCACCAACTGTTAGAGGGATAAAATTAAATCCTAAAGACCCCTTTCGTTTTGAGTTTTTAATGGACACTGGAGATTCTAATCTTTCTGAAGCAGACTTTGCCGGTGAAACTCAAAAACAAATCGAATATTTTTTAGGAGGGTTAACCACGCCGGTAAATGATATTTGGGTAAATCTTTCCCCATACGAAGGGAATCGTATTATTCCAGATCAATTAGGCACAACGGTATTGGGAAGAGATCTCTTGGCCCAGGATTATGTTTTAAAACAGTTGACCGCTTCAACCATTTATCCTGAAGGAACTTTGGGAAAGAAATTTTGGCAAGAAATTTATAAAAAGACACAAGAAGCCACGGGTTCAACCAATGTTAAATTAGACTACTTTAATAAAGTGTGGATTGTTCCCCAGAAGGCGGTCATTTATGAGAAAGCTGATACAGCTTATATTATTGATAGTAAATTGAAAGTACTGCTTGATGAAGATTATTTGGCGATACAAAAACACCAGAACGCAAACAATGATGTCAATAAATTAGGTTCCCAAATTGTTCGTCGAATTGTCCTTCCTGAGATAGAAAAAGAGATTAATGAGGGGAAGAACTTTGCGCAACTTCGACAAATTTATAACAGCCTCATTTTAGCGTATTGGTTTAAAAAGAGATTCCAAGATTCTTTCTTGGGAATTAATTATGTGGATAGAAATAAAGTTAATGGTGTTGATGTTGAAGATAAAACCGTTAAAAATCAGATTTATCAGCGGTATGTAAAGGCCTATAAACGGGGTGTTTTTAATTATATTAAGGAAGATTATGACTCCGCAACACAGAAGCTTACCCCTCATAAATATTTCTCTGGCGGCATTGTGGTTTTTGGCAATGAATTTCTAAAAGCTGTGAGGGTGGTTTCTCAAATTCCTTTGGAAACAAAGAAAAGACCATTGAGAAGAGTCTTTTGGGGAGTCAATCCCGTTGTGGACAATACTACCAGGGCGATGGTCTCAAAGAGTCCTGAACCAGCGATTAATAAACAATACTTGTCATTACAAAATATTTTGTCTCCTGAAATTTTAAAGAAAGTCACTAATGAAAATGTGCAAGATTCACCGTTAATGTTTGTTGATCCAAAGAACATAGCTGCGGGCTTTCAACCGTTGGAGCCCAAGATGGAGGAACTCAATAATAGGTTCAGGAATGCTGTAGCGACCTTGTCGAAAGCGGGGGATGTTGGTTCTGATGAAGACATACAGACTGCACACATCAAGGCAGACATGGAAAGGATGAAGGTTGTTAAGGAATGGTATGAAATTGGCCGCATGGCATTGGCCCCCACAAAGAATGATAACAAGGATTACCGTAATTATTTAGTCGCCTTAATTGCTTTTAAGAAAGTAGGGGAGACCCAACCGATGTTGAGGTCTACTTTTTCAGAGGTCATTCAAGGGGCTGAATTTAAACCTCCTTTGGAATTATTGGACAATATTTTAACGGTCGAAAAAGCTAAAGAGAAACTTGCCCATTTACCAAGAGGGATACATCCAGAGGCGTATAGTCAATATGTTGAATCCATAGACCGTATTAAAGATGCCAAGCAATTATATACAGATACGCTTCAAGGTTTTTTAAGCGTATCTGAAAAGAAGGCCACATTAGGGGTGGTCGCGATTTTGAATATTATGTATGACTTAGGGATTACGGATTTTGAATTGTTCCGTGGAATTAATAAAAAGGAAGGAAATTCCATGGACCAGCTGATAGATATAGCTTTAAATTTACGTGAATTATTATTTACCACAGACCCTCGTATTACCGAAGGTATGAAGACCCAATCTGCTGAAATGTTAACGTCTTTGTTTAGCACCTATATGTTGGCTGCCGGTAAAGCGCGTAAAAAGATTGATCTAAACGGAGGTATTTCAGTCCCTAAACGTGTTTTTGAAATTTATGAAGGCAAGCCTAAATTGGGGGCTTTACAAGAAGCGGAAACCTTGGCTTTTAATACATTTTTATTAGAGCCATCGCAAGGACATTCCCGCACAGCCATGGATTGGTTGGCTAATTTTTATAGAAAAATGAGCAAATATGAATATGAATCTTACACGGGACAGGCTTTAAAATTGGAAGCGCAAAAATATCGACCTCAATTGACCAAATTCTTAGGGGAGTTAACAAAGTTAACAACGGTTAGTGAAATGCTTGATTTTTATAAAACACATTTCCCCCAGATCAGGCCTGAATTCTTAAGTGGGGCGAAAACCGGTTGTGTTGTCAATTTACCTTTACGCGTTGAGGATTCTGCGGGAGGTATTGGAGATTCGAGTTTTTTGTCCATTTATCGTTCTCATCTGTATTCGATCCTTAATCATGCCTCTTATTTGACCCGCGAAGACGGTACAGTTGGAGAAAACGTTACGGTTTCTTTTGAAATCAGGGATCGTAAAGATTTACCGAAAGGCAAGGCTGTTGATGGAAAAAATAAAAAGAATGAAACATTTCTCTCCGTTGAATCCTTGGACGTAGGATTTTTAGAGACTGTGACAAACTCAGAAGAAGGGATTAAAAAAGGAGATGCGGACTTAATCTTACAGACCTTGGTATCGTTGGGATTAATGCCGGTTGATCTTATGAAAAAGGCTATTAGTGAAAACAAACAACAAGAGGTCATGCAAGGAGTGTTCGACCATGTGTTAGGCCAAGGCAAAGGCCTGGCCATAACCTTGCATGTAAAGGGGATCTCGCAAGGGTCTGGTTTGGCGGTCAGTAGCGCGATATCTATGGGAGCCGCTACCGCTTTTGACGCGTTAATTCAAGCCGAAGGGGCCAAAGCTGTTAATGCTCCAGTCATAAAACGGGTGAACAATGTGGTCATCTATAATGTAGAAGATGGAAGTTACGAATTGCAATTATGTAAATCTGAAAAATTTGATGACAATGTTTACGCATTTCCTTTAAGAGCCGTTGGTGGTGCTTTAGAAAAAGAGGTTTTCCCGGAAGAATTACCGACGGGAGATGGTGAATATTATGTGCGCTATCGTAAAGTGGAGGACAAAAAATGGTTTAATAGCCAAGCAACTAATTGGGTCGTCAAAGGTCAAATCAACTTAAATCAAAAGATTTCTCAGGCATCCCAGGAAAATAAATTTGGCGATGGTTCTGTTAAAGTTTTTTATAGTGATCAAATCTTCACCATGATGGATGATGAGGAATCTATCGGCCGTTCGATTATTGCTTCTCAAATGACTGTGCTGCGTCTGAGTAATAAAGCAGGGACCCAGGACGAAATGCCTGGCTTAGGCGGCATGGTCATGTTGTTGGCTGGAGATAAAATTGAAGGAAATGTCAATGGTAAGGACATGAAGTTTAGCGGATCAGTGGTACCTAAAATGATGCGGGTAAGTATTCCTGCCGAAAACCAATCAAAAATCAATCATGCTTTAAGGATTTTACGAATAGGAATGTCTGAAGCGGCAGAGGACACTTTAAATCAAGTGTTTGAAAGTACTCTGAGAAACGCAACCCGTGAACAACAGGCCGCGTGGGCCGCGATTTCTATTGAAATGATGAAGGCTGCTCAGAGGGGTGATGTTGAGGCCATGGGGGAATGGGCCTTGCGAGGGGTTGCTTTGCGTCAGAAATTAGCGCCTGTTTCGATACATCCATTGGTCTTAAGGCCCATGATGATTTTTTTAGAAAAATATGGTAAAAGCCATGGTTTTAGGTTTGGTATTTCAGGAGCGCGTTCAACGGGAAGCGTGTTGGTGTTTTTTAGACCTAATGTTCCTGAGGTAGAAATTCAACGTATTATGCGTGAGTTAGAGCAGGCTATTAAGGATTCTCGTGATAGTGTTGGGCGGACAGGCACGCGTGATGACAATCCGCACATGTTTACTAACACGCGTATTGCCACCCGTGGGGTTGCTTTACGTTTTTTATCACCCAAGGAAATGTCTGATTTCCGCATTCGTGTGATTGATGCCAACAGGGAATATAAAGCAGCGGAACGCGAGAAGAATAAAAAGGAATTAGTTAGTTATAAGCCGGAAGAAATGGCGGAATATGTCACTAATTATGCCCTCGACCAAGATGATCAGATAAGATCATCGGCACGTTATGTGGAAAATCCAAATCCTTACCTGGATCATAATCCATTGATTACTGTTGATGAAGTTGTTTCAAAAAGGGCCAGAGAGATTTGGGAGGTGAATAAATCAAAGGATGCGCAGGGGAAGGGATCCTTTAGCGATGAGAATATAAAAGAACTAAAAATTTTGGCCATTGAGACCATTAAAAATAAATACATGAGGTTTAATGCCCCAGGCACTCATCAGGCTATCACGGATATTGTTCAGCATCGTTTATGGGAGAATTTAGAAATATTACAAAAGTCAGGAGTGCCTATTGAAGTTCAAAATGCTTTTTGTCAAGCTGTCAGAGATGGTAAGGTTGATCTATTGTGGCAATTTAATTCTCCTGAACAACTTAAGTCTGTCGCTGAGACTATCGCTCAAGGCGGATCTCTCGAAACCCGGGCATTTGAAAACGAGCGCAGAGTTTTTCAGGAACAGTTAAAACAGGCGGCCGCTAAAGAAGTTGATATGGTTTTTGATGGAGAAGGTATATTCCCTAAGAATTTTATGCGAGAGTTAGACGATGAAATTCGTTTTAAAGAAAAACAATTAGCGGATTTAGTCGCCCAAAGCCCCATGGCAGAAGATAAAGTAAAGGTTGAGGTAGAGATTGAGAAATTGCAGGTAGTAATCAAAATGCTGAAACTGGCCCCTGATCCTCAATATTTTGAATTAGGACATTTTCTTTTTACTTTTAGTGATACGTATAAAAAGTATTATGGAAATAAGTTAACGGAGCTTCAAAGGCTTATGCATGAAGGAGGATTGGTTTTTTTCCCTTTATATGGGGGGATGGGAGCTAGGGCTTTTGGAGGTCAAGTTAAAGGGACTGTGCCTTTTCAAGTTGGTAATGAATCGATCGTCAATTTTTTGAGGTACACATTAAGGGCGTATTCTTATTTTGTGAATAAGTTCCCTTCTAAAAGACAGATGATTTTAAATGTTTTGGTTAGCGCCTTTACCGAAGACGCCATTAAGATAGCGTTACGGGAAGCTATTAAAGAAGAAGGCCTTGATTCTCGAACAGTGACGATATCCCGTCAAGAAGTGCGTGAGGTGGTCAAGCCAACGGAAATGGAACTTCTATTTGCTCTGGCTCTTCGTACAACATCGACTGAACAAGAACGTCAAGAATTGACCCGGACCTATCAATGGTATGTCGAGAAAACTGAGAAAGCTTTAGCAGACCAAAAAGGCCGGTTTCCAAAAGAATTAGAAAGGCCGGTTCATGAAGATGTGGGACTCAATCCATTAAATCAATTTAGTCCCACAGGTAACGCTGGCCCGTTAGAAGGTATTTTTCATGAAAATTCTAGTGTATATACAGAAGATAATCTTATTCAGATGGGCTATAAGTTTAATAAAGAACGTTTAGAGGCATTTAGAAAAAATCCTCATGGAGAAGAGCAATTAAAAAAAGGGATGCCTTTGGCCACTGCCAGTCAATTAATTGAAGGTGATGGGTTTACGGTGGCGGTTCTTCAAAATGGTACGGGGATGATACCATTTGGCGGTGGGGATGTGAATACTGCCCGCGCTGTAGATTCCTTGCTGCATCCATCAGATGGTTCCTCTCCTTTAGCAGTGGTTCAATATGCAACAAATGCCACGGGTAGTGATCCGGGGGGTATTTTAGTTAAGGACAGAAAAACAGGAGCTATCACAACCTTGGAATCTCATCGAATTCAATTCGCTGAAGGGATTATTTATGAACAAGGCCATTCTGCTATTGCCACAGGAACGGTTTTTATTAATTTAAAACAGGTATGGAAGTTGTTGGGTTATAAGTCCGCGGAAGAATATTTGCAGCAAACTCCCCATCAAATTAAGCAACGGGTTGATGACTATATGAACAATAAGTGGCCTAAAACTTTTTTATTAAGATCTCGAAAGGAAGAGACCCCAGGTGTCACATATGAATGGCCGGTATTACAGCAAGAGATTGTTCTACAATGGGTATTAGGCTGGGCCCAGGAACAAGAAAATATCGGGTTAAAAGGAGTAAAATATCAAGAGGTGACACCGGACGTAGCTTTTATAGACGCTAAAACTCGCGGACATCTATATGAAGTCCTAGCTCGTTCTAATCCTGCGGATGCCTATGTCCCCAGGGTGCATCTGGATGAGAAACAGATCAAAGACGTTGAAAATGGTCCATTTGCCTTATCGCAGCGGGAAGTTGAGGAAAATTCTTATGATGCCGAAGGTTTTGAAGTGCATAAGCACGCCCTTTTGGCCCAGGGGGGTATGGGGTTACCGGAAGGCCGAAATGTAGGGGTTTTCAAAACTGGCAATTCAATCACATTGGGTCAGTTGGAGAACGATCTGATGAGATTATCGGCGGACTTGACAAGAAAAGAACAGAATTGGTATCAGATGCCAGAAAGCATTCTTTTGGATAAGAAACAGGAGGTCAAGAAATTACTCTTAGCATCTGAGGATCATTTTATAACTTCCGCGAAAGGATTGATTCAAGAATTTGCTACTGTGGATGATGGGATATCAAGGACATCAGCTCCTTTAGCGGTCATGATAGCGTGTGATTTATTGACAGGTGACGATATAGATGAAGTACTGTCCAGATATCATGTGGCTCCCAATGGAATCAGTAATAAGAAACGTTTACAAATTTTTCAGAAGGTCAATGAATTTAAAAACGCCCAAGGGGCGGATGATCCAAGGGCGGCGGCATATCTTTATCGAGAATTTACGGCATTATTTGATGGTTTAAACGATGCCTATCTTTATAGAACTGGCAAGATAAAATCTTTTCGGACGTCAGCCTATCGTACCACCATTCTGACCGATAAGGATGCTACTTTAGAAGATCCAGCAACGCCTTTGAAACAAGCTTCTGGGGACCGAGCTCCTTCCAGGGCTGCCCAACTTTTTAAACTAGCTCTAAGAGGGACCCAAGTTATTATTCCCACGGGGTCAACTTCTAAAGAGGCCTGGGAACAAGTTTTTAAAATAATTAAAGGAGTAATTGATTCTTCCAATGAGCCGTTGATTGCTAAGAAAATGGCTATTTCTCGTTTAAAGATATTACCCGCGGATGCCAGTAGAATGATCACGCTACGGTACAATGATAAGTATCAGCTAGAACCATTTCACGAATTAGCAGAAAAGTATATAGTTACTGAGACGGGGCCTCAGTGGGTGAAAGGTCAAACCCTAATTCGTTTTAAGAATGATGGGGCATCTGATGGAAAAGAGGTTGAAGATAAAACCAACCGTCTTGTGGTATGGAATTCTAGCGTACGTTCATATCTTAAATGGTTATTTAATGAAAAGCAACCATGGGAGGCTTTGATCCAAATGACCGGTGGGGCTTCCGATCAAGGGGCTAGAGAATCTTTGCAGAATTTTATTGATACGCTTTCTTTAAAAGAGGCTGATATTTTAGATTTTTATAATAATCCTAAAGCCGAGGAAGATTTTTTAGATATGCAGGAACGAATATCATTCGCCTTGACTAAAATGCTATCGAATCTTCCTGAAGCTGGTCGTCAAGGGGACCATAAACGTTGGGTAGAAGCGTTTTCTAGGATTTTAAACAATATTTCGAACTTAGAAGAGAAATTAAAACAAAAAGACGGGCAACATACCCCACTAACCAATGAGGAAACCCTTGCCGCGTATATTTATTTAATAGGGGCCAAAGAAAGTTCTGGAACATATTTTTCTGTCACTGGAGATTATTTGGAACATGCCCGTGACAAAGACGATAGAATTTCGCCTATCGCGGAATTAGTTATTAATCGTAATACTTGGGAACAAATAAAGATTCGGTTTTCAGAAGATATTCGAGCGGCCCTTCAGGCGGGTGTTTTTGTCGACCAACAGGGGCATCCTATTGAATTCGCAGAACCCAGGGCGGGTCCCGGGTATTTGAATATGGTTTTTGGTGGGTTTTCTAAGAAGAATTATTTTACGGGGATGCTGCAGGATTGGCGCACCTTTGGCCATACCGTCATAGCTATCGGTGATAGTGAGAAAGACGCTCCTGAAATTGAGCATAAAGACCGGGTGTTATTTAGGTTTTTATTAGGCACAACATTTGAGTTGGATTCAGTTAAATTGGAACGGTTTATTTCATCAGGGGGGATTCAAACAGACTGGCGGCGAAATTTACCGAATCCTTTTGATCCTTTGAGTACGGAAAGATGGGGCCCGAGCTTGGTTTTTGATATCCTCTCATCCATACAAAGAGCCATGGGGTTGGGCAGAATTCTAGAACCTGCTCAAACAGAAAAACAGCGTATTGAAATTCGTGATAGGCTTTTAGTGGATGTGGTTAGAGAGATGAATTTGTCTTCCCGTTTTGGCAAACGTCCAAGAGGGTCAATTAATCTTCCTAATTCTATGCGTACTTTAGGGGGGAATCCGGCAGACAATGCTTCCTTGGTAGATATAAAAAAACAGGGTGGTATTGCTTTTGAGAATTTGGATGTTGAGATTAAGAGGGATAATAAAGGGGTCCCTTTATTTCATTGGCAAGGACAAAAGATGGACTTCAATCGGTTGTTTCCTGTTATATATTCAATTTCTCCGCCATTTAATCCAAGATCTCTTGTGATGATTTTGGCAAGCAATGGCGATTTTAAAGACAATCAAGGCTCTTCTCTGAGTGTGGCAAGCTTGAATTAATGTGACGAATTCCGACTCGTAGGCTTCGCTTCGTTTGCAATGTGTATTCTTCCAACGGTTGAACTATATCACTAGGAATATTATGATTGAGGCAGTCTTGCGCGCAGGGGCGCGTCAAAGGCCGAAGAAATCCTCAAAATAGCCCTTGGGTTTAATCCTACCTTTGCCCCTGCCAGAGACAATTTGAATTTGCTTATAAGAAATAACAATTGACTAGTAAGGCTCAAACCAACAAAAAAAGGAGTCTCAAACAGCGCAGTAGATGGGCTTTTTTTGGCCTCAGAATGGTACACTTTTCGTGGCCATTTTTGGTACACTTTTAGATGGCCATTGACAACGTCAGTTCGACATAATTTTCTCTTGTGTCATTGCGAGCACCCAATAGGGGGCGAAGCAATCCTTTAAGCTCAAAAAAGACTGCTTCACCCCCTTCGGGGGTTCGCAGAGACACTGAAGGAGTTATATCGAACTCACGTTAAGTAGGCTTGGCTTTTGGGTGGTACACTGATTGGCAACCGTTCATTATCTAGCGAGGTTCTGAACCGTTCAGAATCCCAGGTTCAGAATGCCCTAAAAGGTTCAGAATGCCGTTCAGAATGTTCAGAATCTAGTTCAGAATCTAGTTCAGAATACCGTTCATTATCTAGCGAGGTTCTGAACCGTTCAGAATCCCATGTTCAGAATGCCCTAAAAGGTTCAGAATCTAGTTCAGAATGTTCAGAATCTGGTTCAGAATACCGTTCATTATCTAGCGAGGTTCTGAACCGTTCAGAATCCCAGGTTCAGAATGCCCTAAAAGGTTCAGAATCTAGTTCAGAATGTTCAGAATCTAGTTCAGAATCCTATGTTCAGAATGTTGTCAACGGTCGTTTAAAAATGTACCAAAAATCAGCACGAAAAGTGCACCACTTTGAAGCCAAAAAAACTGCAAGAAACAATCATGTAAAAATACAGCGGTGAAATCTTTTAATTATAACATCATTTATTCATATAAATTGATGTTATGATAGTTATGATACAACGATTAGTTAAGCCTATAGAAGTCAAGGGAGCGCCAAGGATAAAATCGGACATGTTAAGCGGCCTTCGTGCCTTTAAAGCGGATTATCAAATAGCAAAATGTATTCTTGTGTATGGTGGAGAGCAGCGAGAAAATCACGATGGTGTTGAGATTATCGGAGCGATAGATTTCTTAAAAACATTGCCTACCCACATTGGACTTTAGGAACAAAAAGCGCATAATTGTTTTCAACATGTCTTAAGTTATTCAATTCCAAATAGTTGCACGCCTTGACAAACGTAATTTATATGTTATCCTTTCGTATATTTGATTTTCTTCATTTTAAGTTCCCGTAGGGCTGTACCCCTACAGTAAAAAAAATAAAATTAAGCCTTCTTAAATCAAGGAGAATACCGCATGTTTAACGCCGCTCAGAAAAAATCGTTGTCTTTTCGTGTCATAGCTTGCTTTATCAACTTTTGTTTTATTTTTAATTTTATGGCACCGGTACGTTCTTGGGCCCAATCGCCTGCTGATTTAGGTTTGCCAATGCCGGGGACCATGATTAATTTAACTCCAAACTATGCGCCTATGATTGTCAAAGGCCTTAAAGTCCACCCTGAAAACCCACTTTTGTTTGATTTTATCGTTGATTTAGGGCAAGACCATAATATTTCCCAAAGCAATACCCCTGAATTTAGGGAAGAAGCCCGCAAATTGATGAAATATTTCTTAGCAAGCTTGACCGTTCCTGAAGAAAATCTATGGGTCAACCTTTCTCCTTATGAAAAGGACCGTGTTATCCCCCAGGAATTAGGACAAACAGAATTAGGCCGCGACATGTTGGCCCAGGATTATATCCTCAAGCAAATGACGGCTTCTTTAATATATCCTGAGAAAGAATTAGGAAAGGCTTTTTGGAGCAAGGTGTATGCCAAGGCCAAGAATGAATATGGCACAACCCAGATGCCGGTCAATACCTTTAATAAGGTATGGATCATGGCGGAGAAGGCGGATGTGTATGTCCATGATAATACAGCTTTCGTGGTGGCAAGTCATTTAAAAGTCATGCTCGAGGAAGATTATTTGGCGATGCAGAAGCATTCTCTTGTAGGGGCGGGTTCTAAACCCGCCCTAAAAAGGGACGGTTTAGAACCGTCCCCTACGGGTAATAATTTACATTCTCTTTCCTCTACAATCATCCGCTCCGTCGTCCTTCCCGCCCTTGAAAATGAAGTCAACACGGGAAAGCATTTTGCCAACCTGCGCCAGATTTTCCATTCCATGATTTTAGCCACCTGGTATAAGAAAAATTTAAAAGAAGCGCTGTTAAACCAGGTCTATAGCAACAAGGCCAAGATTAATGGTGTTGATGTCGCTGATAAAACCATCAAGGAACAGATTTATAAGGAATATCTTAAAGCTTACAAAAAGGGCGTTTTTAACTATATTAAGGAAGAGCCGGATCCTGTAAGCAATCAAATGACCCCCAGAAAATATTTCTCCGGCGGTCTTATGAATTTAGTCATGGCCTCAGCGGTTGACGCAAATAATCTTGAGGTTGGCCAATTTGCGGCAGACGAAGGCAACAACCCTAATCTCGTCGCTATTCAAGGACTTGCATCAGATAGTGCTCTTCCACTTTCAGCTTCCCCGGAGATGGGGACTAAACAAGAGGCCATTATATCAGCGGGCAAAAAACAAAGGGAAAGAATTGAGCCTGTAGTCCCATCCGCAACGATCAGCAGGGCGATGGTTTCCCTTCCAGCGACGAAGGCAAATAATATATTAATAGACAATATAGCAGAGTTATTCGCCAAAACATTAGAATTTAAAAAGCATCCAGATAATGAAGATTTATTAAAGAAGTTTCTGAAAAATGGTACTGGAAAAGGCAGAAGGACTTTTCAAGACGTGGTAGATAGTTTTCCACATACTTTCAAAGTAGACATTAGAGCCGCGCTATCCATTGCCTATGTGATGGCTTTAGAGAACATGTTATTTACCCCCAAGACAAAGGACGAATTGACCAAGACAAAGGACGAATTGATGACGATTCTAACCAAGGGGGGGGCTATTGAGTCTGTGCGGCTAGTTTATAAACTTCGTGGTGAGTTCGAAGGGGGTGTTGCGGACGGTATTATTGATGAAATCTTAAGGGTTTATGGCAAGGAAGTTTCTGATGAAGAGCATCAGAGGAATCGCCGTATTGGGACTAAAAGTAAATTGAATCTTTTAGGTTTACGACCAAAAGGCCATGAGATCCATCCAGACGTTAAATTTATTAAAACGCCGTGGAGCCTCGCGATGATTTCCGCCGACGAAGCACGGAGTTTAGGTTTTTCTGATATTGCCGTAAGCAATATTACAGATCCAAATGTGATTCAAGATCCCAGACATGTAAATATTCTAAGGGTCTTAGCGAACATAGGTGAGCAAGGTTTATTAAGCGATTGGGATGCCCCTGGTACGAATGATGATTTAAAAAGAAGTTTCTTAAATCAGCTTGTGCTTAAAGACCAAGAATTAGTAGGCGGCTTAACAGGCTACAAACAACTTGTGCAAAATCTCCTAAAAAATGCCAAAGAGTTTGATCCAACAGAAGGCTACAGCGCCCAAGTCCCTCAAGGAAAGCTGTTCAATGGAATCGATCAAGATTATTTGGACTACACCAACGAGGGTATCGATTATTTGGACCAGCTTGCTTTAGTTAAAGTGGCAGGAGGGTCAGGTGATAGGTTGGCTTATAACGGACCTAAGGTTGGTATTCCTGTTGATTTAGTCACAGGCAAACCCTTTCTTCAGAAAGATGCTGAACAAATCTTGGCCAAACAAAGGGCCTATTTTTTGAAAACTGGTAAACATATTCAAATTCCTTTGGTTATTATGACTTCAGACGCAACTCATGCTGGTACCATAAAACTGTTACAGGAGAATAATTTTTATGGTTTAAAAGGTTACTCCGTTGCTGATTCTACGAAAGAAATCCCTCTTGATGCCAAACTGGGACAAGTCATTCTTATTCGCCAGAATATGGTGCCTCTGGTCAAAGACATGAATGCCGGTTTGTACAAAGAAAATAAATATAAACTAGGGCAGAACGCTCGAGGACATGGGGACATCCATGAGATGCTTTATCGTTCCGGTCTTGTGAAATATTTCAAGGCGCAAGGTAAAGGCCAGCTTCTTTTTTATCAAGATACCAATGTGGAAACATGGAACGCTGTTTTGCCTCTGTTGGCCAATGCCGTGAAGCGTGGCGACTTTATGAATCTAACCACTGTTAAACGTAAACCGGGTGAAGCCACGGGAATTGTCATGACCTTAATTGGGGATCCATTAAGGACAAAAGATCTTGATAAAGTTTCTGGAGGTCAAAGTAATGATCTTTTAGCTTTGCTACAAGAAAAGGGCTATATCGGGGTGGATAATAAAGTACTCAAAGATACCATTGATGCCCAAAACAATAATATCCCAGGCTTTGAGAAAAGGGCTGATCAATTAACTGCGGTTTTAAAAATGGTCAAAGCCCGACAGGGAAAGGTCATCACCCGAAATGTGGAATATAATTACATTAAGAATTCTCCGGCCTTAAAGAAAGTTGAGTCGCAATACGGGGGTAATATCAATATTTTTACGATGAATATGGATGCATGGCTAGCGGCTGTTGATAAAAATAAAGGAGATGTTCCTTTCATTATAAATCCAAAACTTAAAACCGGTAGCGAAACTGAATTAATCAAACCCATGCGCGCGGAAAATACTATGCAGGATGCGGATCTTTGGTTTGAAGCCCAATTTGAGACTCTTTATGAAGCTCTAAAGGATGAGTGGGCTGATGGCCTAAAAGTTGGAGTAACCAGTTTTGACGCAAGGCTTGTATTTGCTGCTTTAAAGAATGATTATCCTGAAACCTACAAACGGTTCTTAGATAACGTGTTTCTTGAAAGCCCGTTTGCCGTTGAGGGGATCCATTATCAAAATAATCGTAGGATGGCCGCGCAAATGGGAGGGGTGAATTTTACCGGTGCAGGTGTTGAAGGTTACCAACGCACCATTCCATTTGAAGTCACAGTCAAAGAAGGAGATACTAACGTTAAGAAAACCCCCAATTTCCCTTGGTTTGACGGGGCCAAGTTTGTTTATAATCCCATATGGGCGCCAACAATTTTGGATTTTTCAAAGAAATTAAAAGGTGGCACATGGACTCAAAGAGCTGTTGTAGATATTGAAGGTGAAAATGTTGTTCTTAATGGGGTTGATGTGGACGGGACCCTTGTTGTGAAAGCGGCAGAGGGGGTTTATATTACCATTGACGGACTTAAGGTCCAAAATGAAGGCTGGAGCCTAGATAATCTTTGGGATGATATTGCAGGATCCAAGCAGGTTGTAGCAGAAGCCAAGGTCCCTCAATATTTGATTCAAAGAGGTTTTCAATTGGTCAAACGTGCCGGTCTTGTGATTGATATTCAAAAACCAGGCAGGTATACAATTAATTCTACCGGCGAGGTGCTTAATGAGCAGAATACTGTTATCGGTAAATTGTCTCCTGAAGGGATTAACATTGCTAACAATGTCATGCCCACAAATGAAAAATTTGCCCAGGCATTAACCCTAGCGGAAGCACATAATTTTGACTTCCAACCTCTTTTTGCATTAGTCAAGGCCTTTAATGATAGGAAACAAGGCGAAACAGTGCTTATTGATGACAGTGTAGTTCTTGCGCGGCTTTTAGCGCTGGTCATTGGTAATCCGTCTGAAAAATTATCGGCTATCCCCCAGAAAAGACAAATTGCTCTTGAAATATTGTCTCAGTTATTAACGGGTGGATTTATTGATCCTAATGCGCTCTTTCAAGCGAAAAATTATAATGATTTTAAACAATTTATTTTAAAAGCGGAACAAACGCCTCCTTCCGCCTATTTGAACACTGAATCAGAAGATACGCATAGTATCCATGCCTGGGCCAAAACATATCGCCCAGTGTTAGATGCTTTGGAATTAACTGCCCGCAACAGTGCCATGACCAGCTTGGTTACTCTTGAAGATACAAAGGTGCAGGAAGTTATTGATGATATTATGAGCAAAGAGGCCAAGGACAGAGTGGTTTTATTAGGACCACAGAAGAATCGCACGTCAGGCGGACTTCTAGAGGTCAATCCTTGGGAAAGAGGTTTTATCAATACATTAGGCAAAGGATTTGTCGATAAATATTCTATCGATAGCAAGCAATATGGTCAGGAATCGAAAGGACTCGTTGAAAAATTAGGGGCCGATCAATTATTATTCGTTTGGCAAAAATCCCCTGGGAAGAAAAACTTCTTTATCACTAACGCCCAATTATTCAAGACGATGTTTTCGGATTTAAGAAGGGAAAGCCCCAGCGACGCGCTCATGCTTATCAATAACTTAAGAGGTTTTAGTCCGGAGCTATTTAAGGACTTAAAAAAGGTTATTTTTGACACAGATTTAACTCCCCAACAGCGTCTCTCGGCCGCCAACGCCGTAGTCTCTTTATTTCTGTCAGAGGATATTCCAATCTGGAGTATTTATTCTAGCAGGGACATCCTTAACCTTGTTGGTCCAATTAATTATAAACATGGCGACAATACGCCGGAGAATATACGTACGCGCAAAGCCTCCATGGATATCATTAGACTTTTAATAGAACATAAAATTGTTGAACCATATGAATTTCTATCGAGGATGACTAATGACGTACAAGATCAATTAAAGGCCGATACCTATGATCATTCTGCCCAAGAATTCTTAGATTATTTAGGAGCTAAGAGGGGGGATTATTTAAGGCATATAAAACCTGGAGAAAAACTTCCTCTTTTGTCAGAATTCGGGACATATACCCAAAAGGAATTTGCCATAGAATTTAACAATGGTTTTTCTCTTCGGCGTTTTAACAATGGTTCTAGTGGGGTTGTTTATATTTTGTATGATTCTAAGTATAAAACCGTCGCTCGTTTTGTGTATGAAACAAACGAAAATCGGTCCCTTGAGGAAATTCTTTCGGATATGGGTGTACAGGTACAGAAAAGCCGGGCGATGACGGTGGAGGAGAGACAAAAGGCAGAGGCTGCAAAGAAATTTTTGTACACGCCATTACATAATAGCAAAATTAATCTTGAAGTAAAGATAGCCGCGGCCCGTACCCTCATGCAGTTAAACAATCGGTATATTTTACCGGTGAGCTTCCTTGATGATCCTCAAGGGATAAGGACAATGCTTAATTCCTGGCAGAAATTGCCCGATTCAGGGAACTTAGACCAGCTGGCACAGGCAAAGTTAATGGGAGAATTTTTAAAAGTATTTAATGACATGATTTCATGTGGTTTGATAGATCATGATATTTTAAGTGAACAGCTAAAGGGCAATCATTTTGATATGGAAAGATTACCTCGCGTTGTTCAACGTGTCATTAATTCGGAAGTTGTTCGATTGACTTCTTTAAAAGGAAAATTATTTGCCAATGAATCAATATCACCCATAACCCATCTGAGTTTAGATGCGTCTAAAGAAGAGTTGTTAGGATATCAAAAGGCCCTAAGGGCCAGAGCAAAACAATTGTTGACTCTTCAAAAGGGTCAATCCAAAGACACAGGTTATGTTGCTGCGAATAACATAGTTCTAGGGTCCGCTTCGAATGATTCTCAGGCAAGGAAAATTAAGGATCTTAGAAATTATATTATGGCTTTTTTGGAAGAGTATTTTCAAGATAGGGTTCCTTATACTAGTTTGCCTACAATAACTAGTAGGGGATATCTGTCGGCCGCCTCTCCCAAAACTTCAGAAGCCGCAGAATGGATTGTTTTGACTAATAGCATGGGGAATCCTACAGAAGCGGGACATATCCTTTCCGCGATGATATATGAAATATACAGAAAATTAAAATCAAGCTATCGAGCTTCGCAAAGGTTGGAAAATTCCACCCAGACTGTCGCTCGGGCGATGACGACAAGTACAAGTACAAGGATAGATCCCGTAACAATGATTAAAGAGGTCCTTTGGGGGGGCATTTCTCCAAATACTCAGTCATTAAATAAATATCGGATACAAGATCTTCTGAATCAGGTGGGATTTGAGCAGGCCACAGTAGAAGATGCGACATCAGATTCAGAGCAAATCAAGAGTATTCTCCCTAGTTTAAGCAATGGGAAGCTTCGCAGTGCCAACGGTAAGCAGATAAGTAAAGCTAACCCAAGTGACCTGCAAGGTCAAGAGGCTGTTGAGTATTGTAGAATCCATTCAGGCCAACAACGAGCGGATGGCTCACCTATTGAGCTTGCTGTGTTTAAAATCGGCCAGAAATTATATATCTTTGAAATCGCCAGCGCCAGCCAGGCGATGACAACTACTATTTCTATCCAACAGGGGCCGGCACATCAAGAGGGGCCAAGCGATGCTAAACGCGATGAGTTTAATATTAAGACCAGGTATCCTAACAGTTCAGGATTCATAGCTAGAATTTTTGAAGAGCCTAGTGTTCGTTCTATCTCTCTTTCTCAAGGCGAACCTATGGATACTGCCGATCATGTAACATATTTTGTGAATTATCAGGATGGTTCTTATAGCGCAGTTTCCTCTCAAGGTGCTTTTAGGGAAATCGCTAGGTTAAAAGAGGAAATTAATCAGGTAGAGACGAGCAAAAGGATTACAGCCACACTCAATACTACCAATGCCCCTGGAGCCAAGGATTCCACGGCCAGAATCGATAGAGAAAAGATTTTACATTTGAATCCCCAATCTGAAAGTTTCGCGAGTGAAGTTTTCAAGCTTTCGCCCGGGGCTAGGATAATTCATATATTAAAACAAAACGCTCCGGCACATTCTTTATTTCCCGAGCGAGGATTTCAGGTTGAATATCCTGATGGCAGCATAAACACCGTTACTTTTACGGGGAATAATTTTACGATTACCAGTATATTAAAACGTGTAGAGGGAGTATTTAGGTTTTTTAAAGATGTAGAGGGTGGTCGTTATACTTATCATGAAGACCCCGATGCGAAGGGGTTATATGAACTTCGGACGGTTTCAGGCACAGAAGCCCTTGTTACAACGAAGCTATCTCAAGGGAGATTGGCCATTGAGCTCGAAGTCCCTGGTCTTTTAGTGGACGCTCGATCAATTCCTGATCCTGGCCCCGACGCGCCTTTAAAAGCATTTTTGAGTCCAAACCTGGCGGCTCCTGTTTATTCATTGTTGAAACGACAAGGCGGTATCAGCCTTAACGCTAAAAACATGCAGATGAATGAGCGCGGGGATACAATCAATCTCCATTTTAACGAAGCGATGGTGGCGCAATTTAGACGGGGCGATTTTTCAGGAGTTCGTATGGAGCTTCTTGGAGTTGTACCTATCATTGATATTCGGTTGATGATGGGGTTGAAGAAGTCTTTGAGTAACGAAGCTTTGGCAAAAGCGTAGAATTATTTATTTTTTTCTCAGAGTGTGTCATTGCGAAAAAATGTGTCACCATATGTGTCATTGCGAGCCCGTTTTTGGGCGAAGCAATCTTTTTAAAGCATGAAAAGGATTGCTTCACCCCCTACGGGGGTTCGCAATGACACAACGCACTAAACAATTACAAGTTTTTAAGGCCGCGGGTTGGCATTTGAGTAAAAGACATGTTATACTTTCTTTAACCATAGATTTTTTTAGTTTTTCAAAAAATAAACAGGAGATGAAATTTATGTTTACCACAGCCAAACGCAAGTCATTCACATTTCGATGTATCATCAGCATTGTCAATATCTGTTTTATAGCGTCATTCGCTTCGCCCATGCGTGCCCTTGCCCAGTCGCCGGCTGATTTAGGCCTACCAGTGCCGGGAACCATGGTCAATTTATCCAACGCCTTTGTGCCGGTCATCATCAAGGGCCTTCGGGTGCATCCTGAGAATCCCGTCCTTTTTGACTTCATCGTGGACACAGGAAATTCCAACATGTCCATTGAAGAGGCCCAATTTAAGAAGGAATCGGAAAAGCTCATTAAATATTTCCTAGCCAGCCTTACAATCCCGGAAGATAATTTGTGGGTCAACCTTTCTCCCTATGAAAAAGACCGTATCATTTCCAAAGATTTAGGCCAAACTGAAATGGGCCGTGACATGTTGGCGCAGGATTACATCTTAAAACAAATCACCGCTTCTCTAATATATCCTGAAAAAGATTTAGGCAAGGCGTTTTGGAACAAGGTTTATCAAAAGTCACAAGAGCTCTACGGGACAAGCGATGTGCCGGTCAATACCTTTAACAAGGTCTGGATCCTGCCTGACAAAGCCGGGGTGTATGTGCGCAACAACACCGCCTTTGTGGTTGAAAGCCATTTGAAGGTCATGTTGGAGGAGGATTATTTGGCGATGCAGAAGCATAATGGGATTAACACGGCCAAGGCAAGCGCCGCTGGCAATAACGCGCATAGCGTCGGTTCTTCGGTGGTCCGTGACGTTGTCCTTCCTGAATTGGAAAAGGAAGTCAATTCCGGCAAGAATTTCGGCACCTTGCGCCAGATGGTCAATTCCCTTATCCTCGCTTCATGGTATAAAAATAATCTCAAAGAGGCCTTGCTAACCCAAGTCTATGCCAATAAAGCCAAGATTAACGGTATAAGCCTTGAAGATAAGACCATCCAGAACCAAATTTATCAAGAATATTTAAAGGCCTACAAAAAGGGTGTGTTTAATTATATTAAAGAAGATATCGACCAAACCACCAAACAGCCTATGCCGCGCAAATATTTCTCCGGCGGGCTTGGATTTAGTGAACAGCACAGTGCTACTCGACATCCAGCTATGTATTTCACATTACCACAGGGCGCTGTAGACCCCGCGGGAAGCCTGGCCCTGGTGACGAGTTTGGCCCAAGCGCCAGCATCGAGAGCGATGATGGGGGATCAATATTTAGGTGCATTACGATATTCATTGGACACTGCAAATACTCCCAGAGCTCTTAGAGATGTTCTAGGTCGCATTAATAAGTTTTTAGATGAAGTTAAACCTAGTATAGCTGTAGAAGCTTTACGTACCGAGGCGGAAAAGAAATTAGCTATAGATGCCGCTATTAAGGAATTAAGTGTGAATGTAGCTTTGGCAATTTCTCCCGACTCAGCCACAATTAAGAGGTATGCCGCTCAAATTGAGAAATTATTGCCCCAATGTTGGGCTGACGGGCATAGAGATGAATTGAAAAGGTTGCAGAACTTGTTAACAGTAAAGACCGCCCCTCGCGGATTAGCAGCCGCCAGCCAGGCGATGGTCAGCCCAGAAGAGATGAAAGAAGTGGCTGATCAAATAGAGACAAATATTCATCAAAATCCAAATCCTGTAAACGGAGGAATTACGTTTTGGGATACAAAGAAGAATTCAAGTAATATTCAGCAAGAAGTCGCTTGGAAGATTGCCCAACAGCTATGTATAGTTGAAACCGCTAAAAATGGTTCTATAAAGTTTCAACCAAAAATGATTGGGGATAAAATTGTTTTAGACTTCTCTGGAGGGAATTTGAGTGAGAGAGGGTTTGAACATTTGATATTGAACTTATCTGCTACTCTTGTAACCTTGAGGGGTGAAGAGAACGATTTTAGCAGTTTTATGACCTTGATGCCAGGACAGACGGCAAAGGTATGGGTGTATGTTGATAGCCCAAGTGGTATGGTTCTTAAGGTTTATGAGGCATCTTTTGGTGAAGAATCAGGGTATACTTTTTCAAATACGGGATTTTGGAAAGGTGAGCGGAAGATGACTGATATTGTGAGAGATAGACGGTACATGCCTATAGCAAGAGTTGTATCTGGTTCAGAGGGCCTTTCTTATATTGTAGAGAATATAGGAGGTAGTCCATTAGAAATGAGTCTCACATTAGCCAGCAAGGCGATGACGACCCTTGCCCTTGAGCCTGTTCAAACCATGGCAATATCATTTGCTGAAAGCTTTAAAACTGGTTTGGACGATAGGACCAAGGGTGTTTTTGACGCGCTTATTGCTGATATTACCAAAGCAAAAACAGTGTCAGAAATAGTTCTCACCCTAAAAGCCTTTCAAAAAAGATTGACCGAGGGGGATTTGAAAACTATCGCACGCGCACAGGACAAGGCGGATTGGTTAGATGCCATGCTCCAGCAAATCAATTTGATGAGTCAGCCTGAAACTCCAGAAGTCGCACAGAAAAAGCCTCCTGTTAAAGCAATTTCTTCAGCACTGACCAAGGTTGTGGGGCGTCTTTTTAAGTCCAGACCGCAATTTTCTTTCATGGACGCGAAGAAACCTCACGAGCCCATGTCCGATGAGAAGTACCAAAATCTTGTCAAAGCACGTAACTCTAAAATGGTTGAAAATGCTCCTAAGGTTTTAGCATTAGCCAAAAATAAAGAAATTCAGGTTGGGGTAGATGGTGCTTTGCGTTTGGTGGATGCTAATTTAGGAACTTCCCTGGATTTACCCCAATCCCAAATGCAGTTTATGGATTGGCAAAAGAAAAATTTAAATATCGATCCGCGCGGATTTGGCGAGATTACTTCAACCGGATTCTTGCCGGCAAAGCTTCGACAATTCTTTGCTGTTTCACCAGCCTCGGATCCAGAAGCCATTGAATATGTTTCCCCTCGAGGGAGTTTCTCTATTAAAGAAGGAGACATTCCTAATTTTAGGGATACAAAGGATAAACGTTTCTTTCAAGGAAAAATGAAAACTGCTGATGGAAAAGAAATTGAGATTACACGCTTTGTCGCTAGCGTCTATCACATCTTTCACGATATTTTTGGCCTTAAGGGGGTGCGCATTGATATGCAAAAACTTTCCCTTATCGCTGAAATGGGAGGGCTAGAATCGTCCAACGGATTTATCGTCGCTGTTGTTGGGTTAGGCAGCATCTTAAGCGGTGCTAATTTGACGGAATCTGAAATTGTGAATTTGGCCATTAAGCTCGAAAATTACGAAGCAGAGGGCCTAACCGGCGGGCAAGGACATTATGCCTTCCTTTTAGGTTTGCCCAGTGAATTAATTTGGCTTTCCAACATGAATGACGGTCAATATGATGCCTTGGCTGTTCCTTTGATGTCCAAAGAAGCTCAAAGAGAATTCGCCAAGAAAACAATGATGTTCCAGGCAGGCGTCACCTATAAGGGTGGAAAGAAGATGAATGAACGCACCGCCGGGGAAATCAATCGTTTCTGGATGTTTCTTGCTGAGTTAGGGCATCCAAAGGCCATGAATCTTCATGTGGAGAAAATCTGGTTAAAGAAAAAATCCATTGAAGCAATTGTGCGCGGTGATATGGAGGCATTTTGTAAGTATTTGGACAGATGGGTGGATATCAGAAACCAATTGGTTCGTATTGGTTTGGAAGAGGCCACTAAAGGATATGATGCATACAATGCAAATTCACAAACTTTTGACAATGAATTTAAAAAGGCTTCACCTTTTGCCCATGAATTAGCAAAACGGGTTTTTCTTAATGATGATGCCCCAACACAATTCCCTGAAGTCCATCGTTTTATGGTGCAAGGGAAAATTGTCCCTAAGGGCTCGTATTTTAATGGTCAGGTGTTGACCCAAGACAAGCAGGTTACAGGCTTGGAATATTTGAAGAATCCCAATGCCTATCTTTATGTTTCCGACGTGGCTTGGCCGATTGTTCAGAGATTGCGTACCTTTGGTCTGCACACCATGGGCCTAGGCGCCGGCGGTGATGGGGCCAATATGCTCCTGGCGGTCTCTCCTGAGATATATTTGGCAAATCGTCGGATAATCAAAGAAACTAAGAAGGAAGAAGGAAAACCAGACCAAAAAATAGAAAGACCAGAAACAGAAAAAGAATATGCCGCGCGTATTTTGCGTGATGAGTTTGGTATTCTTGAATTAGATAATCCACAAAAGATTGAGGATATAATGCATGGGGAAGGGGGATTAATCCAATTCTGGACCGGCGTGGAGCCTGGTGAGGTCGGGCCTGCCAAGTGGAGAGGGCTTTCAGATCTTAATGAAGCAATCAAGAATGATCCTGAACTTAAGAAAATAGAGGGCGGCTTGACATATGAAGCGCCTCAATCGCCTAAAGAACAGACGTATGATATTAAAGACCTTGTTCCAGGCAGTCGAGGGCTTGATACAGCCTTAGGCTCTAAGACCTTCTTGGTCTTAGGAGGGGATCAGATTAAAACTGGTTCTAAAATCGCAGAAGACATCCGTTCACGCGCTATCGCGGGAACGGGTATTGTTATCATGACTAATGATAAGCCAGCCACCGAAAGAGCCGTAGCTGAGATTTTCAAGAATGATCCCGAAAACCTTCAGAGTTATTTTAAGGAAAGCATCGAAACTGTCGCTGTTGGAACAGACGGCAACGCCGGTGCGGCATTTAATGCCTTTTGGGAGAAATCTAAACAAGAAGGTAAACTGTTGAAATGGCTTGGACCTACCCCTAAGGCGGAAGATGTTTTAGTTGCCGCGGGGAGTCGTTATAAAGGATTGTCACAGGCTGTTAGCGACAAAATGGGGAGGGCTATATCCATTGCTCCCTCTGGAGAAAACGCTCTGGAAGAAATTTTATTGGGCCAAGCTTCAGTTGGCAACCAGGCGATGCTTGGCGCATTTGCATTTCTTAAATCAATTCAAAAAGCCTTTGGAAAATTCAACCAGAACTTTCTTTCGCCAGAACAAATAAGGCTGGATCATTTAGTACAAAATTACGGGAATAGTCCAGATTATATGAACTTAGCGCATAATGTTCTTGAAAATGAGAAAGTGACGCGTGTGGCCTTTGAAGGATTCAATGATACTGATAGCCATGGCACACAAATGGTCGTTTATTATTCAAACGGTACCGTTGATGACAGAATTCAGTTGCCCAAAAAGACGGATCAGGGAGGGTTAGTGGTGGCGCAAGTTATACCTTATGGCCCCAAGAACGAGCAAGGCATAAGGCCTGTTCATGTGCTTCGATTAACAGCGACTGGTGTAAGTGATAGATTAATTACTAGGCTACTTGAAAATCGTCAATACTTTGTTGATGGTGGGTATATAGGTGATCTTTCGGTAAAGAACGCGGTAGATCGGGTTAATGCTATAGGTGGAAGATTAGTTGGTTTTTTAAAAGAACATCCAACAGCAACGCCACAAGATATAGCCCAAGAAGTTCAAAGGCTTCGTTCGCCGGTTGTAGAAGGTGTTTCTAATGGTGCTGCTGTTGAGGCGCATCATGGCACTCCTGCCCACGCCGCTGGCGGCGCAAGCCATGCGATGGTGAGTGTTAGTGTTGTAGGGGACCATGGAACTTCAAAAAACAGGGTTCCTGATTTTGTGCAGAATAATGCATATTTTGTGAGAGAGGGAAAGAAGCTTAAACCAGGAGACGATTATCTTTCAATAATTCAGCGGTCTCTTACAGCGCCAAACCCAATCAAAGTTCCACTACAAAGGGCATCTGTGATTGGATTAAATGGAACAGACCCGACGAAAATGATTATTCATTATCAAGACGGTTCCAGGAGTGAAGTATACAACCTGCCACCTCTTACATCTCGAGTGAATCCTAATAGAAGTAATGGTAGTGAACAATGGCTGGCGGTGGAGGTTATTCCTTATGGTAAAGGACAAATTTTTGAACTTCCATTAACATTATCTGAGTCAAAATATTTGATTGCCGGAAAGCCTTTAGATACTTTTAATAAAGAAGAAGCCCTAAGTATGCTTGATTCTTTGGGAGCTATTATGGCTGAGTATCTTTCAAAAGACCCTAATAGAGAGACAGCTGTGTCAGATAATGAGATTTGGGCCGCTCTCGCCAAGTCAAGAAGTCAAGCGATGATATCAGGTACAACGATAGAATACAAGAACGCAGGAGTGCCAGCATCCTTCATAATTCGATTAGGTCAAGCTCAGAATAATGGTGTATATTCTATTGATCTTAATCCTTTGACGGGGGTTACAAGTTTGACAAAAGCCAAAGAAATATATAACCCTGTTGTGAAGGATTTAACTTCTTTTCTTCTTGGGTTAAGAGGACATATTGCATCTGGGGAGATTGATAATAAGGTGTCTACTTTAGTGGCTAAGTATTTATCGGCCTCTACAAAAGGACCTGTAAAAATGGCTAAGGATAAGAGTGCTCAAAAGGCAAGATTATTATTAGCGGCTTCAAAAAATGCTAGATTATCTCCTCAACAATTTAGCGTAACACACAAACCAAGAAGAGTAATTAATCCTTTAAGAGCAGCAGCAGATCGAGAGGCTCTCTCAGCGCCTGTTCTTAGACGCGGTGGTATCGACCTTAATACCCGTAACACTAAGACCGAAGTCAGCGGTGAGAAAATCAACCTGCGCTTTGACCCGGCCATGGTGGCCCAGTTTAGACGGGGCGATTTTTCAGGCGTGGAGGTGTTGATCGTCAGCATTGTAAGGCTTAATAGTGTCATGCCGTTGTTTGAAAGGAATTAAAGGAGTATAATATATTCTTAGTAATCAAACTGTGTCTTTGCGGATGATTAACATAGATTAAAGGAAATTGTTATGGGTTTAGTGTATGCCAATATTACTTTAAGAAATCCGAAGAAAGGTAAGCTAAGCGCAATTAAGGCCAACGCTCTTGTGGATACTGGCGCGGTGCATTTATGTATTCCACAACATATACAGACCCAACTTAAACTTGAAGCCATTGACCATAAAGAAGTGACCATGGCCGATGGCACAAGAAAACTTTTTCCCTATGTGGGACCGATTGAAATACGTTTTAAGAATCGTGTTGGTTTTTTAGGCGGATTGGTCTTGGGGGACCAAACATTGTTAGGCGCGATACCCATGGAAGACATGGATCTGATGGTCATCTCCAGTAAAAGGATCGTTGACGTTAATCCAGATAGCCCAAATATTCCAACTTCGATAGCCAAATGACCAAGGTCAGAAGAAATTAAGTAATGAAGAAGCCCTCGCAACCCTTAAGAAGTTTTGCCAGGGCTTTTTTATTAGAGTACAATAAATTCCAACAGTTGGAGTTTGCAACTTGACGTACTATCCTTTGTGTGGCATACTTGCAGTGGAGGTTATTCTATGACTATTACAAAATTAAAAGCTAAGAATCAGCTGACGATTCCAAGTTCCATCATCAAACGTCTTGGGTTAAAGCCCCATGAATTATTTAGCGTGGATGTGGAAAATGGTTATATTAAATTGATGCCAGTCACCGTCGAATTGCGCTATAGTACCGAAGAATTAGAGGCTATGGATCGTATAGTGGAGACGGAGAAATTGCAAGGAAAGAAATTAAAACCAGGCAAAGATTTTTCATCCTATCTTAAGAAAATTTCCAGATGATTAAAGAGCTTGTTGTCCTGCCATCTTTTGAGAGATCAGTGAAGAAATTAGCCGTTGATGAACGAAAGAAATTATCAGATGCTTTAGAGAAATTTAATCATTCTTTTTCAAGTGGGGAGTTGACGCCAGGACTAGGTTTTAAGAAAATTAATCATGATAAATACGAATTTAGGGTGGATATTCGCTTGAGGGTTGTTTTGAAGCAAAATCATGAAATTTTATATTTAGTTCTGGTTGGGAATCATGACGATATAAGGAAATATTTAAGAAGTTATAGAAATATGTAAATTCCAAAAGAGATTTATCACAGTTGTCTTGTAAAATATGAAAAAACAATACCTTGATGCAGAAGAAAAAGAAATTATGGAAGCTATTGAGAATGATGAGTTTGTTCCCGTAACAGGTATTGATTTAAAACGAGTCGCGGATGCGATTGCCGCTAGAAAAAAAGACATGAGCTTATTAAAGAATTAGACTGAGGTTCCTATGATGTTATGGTTGATCGTCTTAATTTTCATTGTCTTAGTCGCCTTTATGGTGATTATTTATACCATGCCCAGTGACTCCACCTCCAAGGTCAAGAAAAAGGCCAAGGAAGTAAGGGCCCAGCTGATCGCGGATCCTATGGCGGTTGCCGCGGGCAAGGATTGGAAGTCCATCGCGGAGCGCTGGGAAAAGCAGAACAACGCGCTTTTAGGAGACGTGGAGAAATTGAAAATGCAGCAGAAGGACCTGGAAAAACAATTAGAGGCCGTCAAGTCTAAGGAAACGGTATTGATAGACAAGCTTTCCCAAGAAAAAGGCTGGAGAGAGAAGGAACAGGCCAATTTTGATAAACTTAAAGAACATGAAAAGGGTTTAAAAGACCAGATTTACCGCACGGAAGCTGATTTGGAAAAAGAACATTCCGCCCGTATTCGTCTGGAGCAGCAGCTGGCGGAAATCAAGACCAAATTCGACAGTTTACAAGACGAGAAAAGGGCCTTGTCAACCAAGGCCATGAGTTTAGAGACCACTGTTGAGCAGGTCAATAAAGAATTGCTTTATCTGCGTCAGCAAAATACAGAGCTGGCCCGGAAAAAAGAAGACGTGCAATGGGTGGCCAAGTCAGACTATGAAGCCTTAAAAAAGCTCTTACAGGAAAAGGAAGAGGAGATTGTTAGGCTTAAAAAATCAGTTTCTTAAAACATGTCTAATTTCCATTTCTCTAACCGTACCGAATGGTCCTTGCACAATAATCCCCTTACCTTTGCTTTAGAAGAACTTCGCAAGCACGATGTTCCCATTATTGATTTAACACAATCCAATCCCACCGCTTGCGGTTTTCATTATCCCTCTGCCTGGCTTGGCGCTTTATCGGATGAGAACAATTTAAAATATTCTCCCCAGGCCCAAGGGATGTCTTTGGCCCGTGAAGGCATTGCCGATTATTATCGACGCAAAGGCATCAATAATGTTGCCCCCGGGCGGATGGTCTTGACTTCAAGCACGTCGGAAGGCTATTCATTTCTTTTAAAATTATTGGCCAACCCTGGCGACCACGTTTTGATTCCTAAGCCTAGTTATCCTTTGTTCCAATTTCTTCTTGAACTTCATGACGTGCGCTACGATTTTTATCCCTTGGTGTATAACGATGGCTGGGCCATAGACCGGGAATGTTTTAAAAGCTTGATTACCCCTAAGACCAAGGCCGTGATTTTAGTTAACCCTAATAACCCCACAGGCTCCTACCTCAGCGAAGGGGATAAGGCTTTTTTAAATGAACACTGTTGTAAGCACCATATGGCCATTATTTCCGACGAGGTCTTCTTCGATTATAAACTTAAACCAGAAATTGATCCGCGAAGCCTTTTAATGGCCCAAGGCCCTCATCATGAAGTCCTGAGCTTTACCTTAAGCGGCGTTTCTAAAATTTTGGGATTGCCGCAAATGAAGCTGTCGTGGATTGTGGTTAACGGGCCTCAGGCGGATGTCAGTGGGGCCTTGGAACGCTTGGAAATCATCGCGGACACTTATTTGTCCGTCAATACGCCGGTCCAAAACGCTCTTGGGGCATGGCTTAGAGATTGTGACTATATTCAGAAACAGATTTTAGAAAGGGTAGGGCAGAATTTAAAATTTTTACGCGAGGGGGGTTTAAAAGTCCTGGATGTCCAAGGGGGATGGTACGGCATTGTGCGGATATCTTCTAAGGCTTCGGAAGAGTCTTTTATTTTAGACCTGCTTAAGAACCATCATGTTTTGGTTCATCCGGGCTATTTCTTTGATTTTGACTACGAAGGCCATGTTGTTGTGAGCCTTTTGCCCCAATATCAGGAATTTCAAAAAGGGATTGAGAAGATGAAATTTGTAGTATAATCGAGTCTGCTTTACAACCAAAGGAAATAACTATGGCACAAAGACCAAATTGGGACGAATACTTTTTAAAACTGGCCATGCTGGCCTCTGAAAGGGCCACATGCCCTCGGATGCATTGCGGCTGCGTGTTGGTAAGAAATAAGAATGTCATTTCAACGGGTTATAATGGTTCCATACCCGGAGATGAACATTGCGAAGATGTCGGCTGCATGGTGGTGGACAACCATTGTGTGCGCACCGTGCACGCGGAAATGAACGCGCTTATCCAAGCGGCCCGCTGCGGGCACGCGGTTGCGGGGGCAACGGCGTATGTGACGAATATGCCCTGTACCACGTGCGGCAAGTCGCTTATTACCGCCGGCATCCAGCGGGTGGTCATTTTTTCTGATTATCATGACACCTTGGCTGAAACATTTTTTTCTAAGGCGAATGTCAAAATTGACCGCATCGCCATGCCTCAAAAGGAAATCCGTTACGATTTAAAGCAGTATTCTTCGGCAAGGTAAAGGAGGGGATTTTCATGGCTGTTATAAAGGTTTTATTGGCTGATGACGAACCCACGGTCCTTGAGATTATGGCGCGCAAAATCGCCTCCGCGGGTTTTACGGTAGTCACGGCCACGGATGGGAAAATGGCCTGGGAGAAAATCCAGAGTGAGAATCCCGACGTTGTCTTATTGGACTTGGTCATGCCGCATATGGATGGGTTTGGCGTGCTTAATCAATTGCGCCAGCATCCACCGTCTAATAAATGGATCCCGGTGATTGTGGTCTCCGCCATGGATGAAGTGCAGAACATGCAAAAGAGTTTTGATTTACAAGCAGACCATTATTTAATTAAGCCCTGCCGTATTGAGGACGTTTTAAGATCTATCAGACTTATGGTTTCTTTGATTCCACTGAGAAATTCATAACATGTTACCTCGCCTTATGACAATCCTGATTGTATTTCTTTTGATCTTAGTGGGGCTTATCCTCTTGATTAAATATTTAGAACGTTCTTCTATCTTTTATCCGGGGAAGCTCATCACGTTGACCCCAAAGCAAGTGGGGATCCCTTACGAAGATGTGTATCTAACAACCATCGACGGAATCAAAATCAACGCTTGGTTTGTCAAAGGTGAGCCTTCCTCATCCACGGTCATATTTGCCCATGGCAATGCGGGGACAATGAGCCAGAGAGTGGCAAGAGTTAGGTTCTGGCATGAGTTAGGCCTTAACATTTTGATGTTTGACTACCGAGGTTACGGCCAAAGCCAAGGGGAGCCGACGGAGAAGGGGGTTTATTTAGACGCCCAAGCGGCTTATGATTATCTATTGACCCGCGCGGAGATTGACCCTGCGCGTATCCTGGCCCATGGCGCGTCGTTGGGCGGGGCCGTGGTGATTGATTTAGCTATCCATAGAAAATTGGCGGCCCTTATTGTGGAATCTTCTTTTAGCAGCGCCAAGGACATGGCCAAACGCTATTATCCGTTTATACCTTCCTTTGTGTTGGGGGTCCGATTTGATTCCATATCAAAAATTAAAAAGGTCCATGTCCCTAAATTGTTTCTCCACAGTCCCCAGGACGAGGTGGTGCCTTTGAGTATGGGGCAAAAGCTTTATCAGGCCGCGCCTTTTGCCAAGAGTTGGCTTTCGATTTATGGAGGGCACAACGAGGGCTTATCGACGGAGGATGTGAAGATAAAAGAAGAATTTAAACATTTTCTACAGAGGTGTTCTCTATGATCAATCAGAAGTTTATTAAAACCCAAGGGACATCCATTGTTGATGAGCAGGGCAAACCCATCCTTTTGCACGGGGTGAATTTTGGCGGCTGGCTGATGATGGAAGCTTATTTTACCCATGCCCCCAATCTTGCCGAACAGGTTTTTAAAAAGGAATTCGCCTCTGTTTTAGGTCCAAAGGCCTTGGAGGAGTTTGAAGAAAGCTTTAGAGATTCATTTATCCAAGAGAATGATTTTAAGACCGTCGCTCAATGGGGCATGAATGTTATCAGAGTCCCTTTTAACTGCCGTCTTATTGAAACCAAGCCGTATACCTATAGTCAAAAGGGCTTGGCTTATCTGGATAAGAGTGTTCGTTTAGCTAAAAAATATGGTCTACGGGTTATTTTGGATTTGCATGCCGCGCCAGGAGCGCAAAATCACGACTGGCATTCGGATAGTTTAGGCCCGGCGGATTTTTGGACGAGTAAAACCAACCAACAAAGGACCTACGCGTTGTGGGAGTTTTTATCTGATCATTTTAAAGACGAGCCCGCGATCGCCGGGTATGATGTATTAAATGAGCCCAATGTCCACGATCTTAAGCTTGTAAACCATTGCTATCATGAGCTCATCAAGAAGATACGCCGTGTTGACCGCCGGCATATTCTATTTATAGAGGGAAGCCGCTGGTCGCAGGACATTGATATCCTCGATGATTTTCAAGACGACAATGTGTCTTTAAGTATCCATTATTACGGGAACCTGGAATTTACTTTTAATTTTGTCCCAGGCCTTAAATATCCCATGACTCCTTTGGATCGAGGGGCTATGCGTAAATTTTTATCGGCCTATCAGAAAATATCTCAAAAGAGGCAGGTGCCGATATTTGTAGGGGAATATGGGGCCAATAGCCGTAAGGGGCTTTTTGGGGAAGATGTGTGGGTCAAGGATGTGCTGGCTTGTTTTGATGAGTTTAGGTTTCATCGGACCTATTGGACATACAAGGCCGTCAAGAACCATATGTTTCCCGACGGGATATTTAGTTATTATCCCAACAGTCCATGGGTCAACCGTCCTGGGCCTAAATGCGGATGGGAAACATGGAATCTCTTGTGGTCATCACGAAAGAAGGATATAATCCGTTCTTGGCTTACAGCCAATTTTGAAGTCAATCAATCCATTGAAAAGGTTTTAAAATATGCCTGAAGAATCCATTACAAGCGCCCAGAACCCTTCGATTAAACAAGCGATTTCCCTGCGCGATGCCAAGGCCCGACGGGAGGCCCGTCTGACCTTGATTGACGGTGTGCGGGAAATTTACCGCGCTCATGACGCGGGAGTTGAGATTGATAAAGTTTTTGTCTGCCCATCTCTGTTTGGGGGAGGTGATGAGTTGCATTTGTTAGGAGTGCTCAAACAGCAGAGGGTCAAGATTGTGGAAGTCATTGAATCCGTATTTGAGAAAATTACCTTTGGCCAGCGCATGGAAGGCCTATTGGCCGTCAGTCACATCCCGCAAAGGTCGCTTTCAGATCTTAAACCTTCCGGGCAGTCGTTATATGTGATTGCCCAAGGCCTGGAGAAACCCGGTAATATCGGGGCGATTTTACGTACCTGCGATGCCGCTGGCATCGACGGACTTTTGTTGGTGGACACAAAGACGGATTTATATAACCCTAATGTGATTCGAGCCAGCACAGGGACCGTCTTTAGCGTGCCGACCGCTATCGCCGATGAAGGGGCCATTTTAGATTTTTTAAATCGTTATAAGATTAGAACCTGGGGCCTTTTGCCTCAAAGCGACAATAATTATACGCAAGCGGATTTGACCGGCCCTATGGCCATTGTTTTAGGCAGTGAAGATAAGGGGTTAAGTGATTTTTGGCGTCAACATCTCGATGGAGATATCAAAATACCAATGAAAGGCAAGGCCGATTCTCTCAATGTGTCCGTGTGTGCCGCGATTGTTATCTATGAAGCCCTGCGTCAGCGCGCTTCGGTCCAAATCCAGCCTATCATGCGTCGATCAGCTAAAAAGTTTTGAAAGAGTTTGAACTCTCCTCCTGCCTCTCTTTAACAAAAGAGGGGGTAAGAGGCAATGACACTCTGCTGAGTAATTCGCCTTAAACTAGCGCCATTAGGGGTAAGAGGGAGTTAATATTTAGGAGTTTTAAGGAGTTAGAAATTCATGCGTCTACAGGTTTTTCTTTCCCACAACGGTGTTTGTTCTCGTCGAGAAGCAATGGATATCATCCAATTTGGGCGCGTGAAGGTCAACGGCCGTGTGCAAAGGGAGCCATCGACGGATGTGGATGGCAGTGAAGATATTAAAGTAGACGGCAAATGGGTGGTTGCCAAAAGTTATGCCTATATCATGCTCCATAAGCCCCCAGGATATACAACGACCAAGGATGATCCTCACGCAGAGAAAACCGTCTTAGATTTACTCCCGCAAGATTTGCATCATTTATCTCCCGTAGGCCGGCTTGATCGGGACAGCGAGGGGCTTTTGTTGTTCACCAATGATGGAGACTTTGCCTATCGCCTGACCCATCCCAAATTTCATTTGGACAAGACGTATTTGGTGCGCATTAAAGGACGCTTGACCAAGGAAAGCCAAAAGCAATTGCAGCAGGGTGTCATTTTTGATAATGAAAAAACTGCTCCTTGCCGTATTAAAGATCTTAGTTATAATGACTCTCTTGTTCAAGAGGAGGCGGGTACGGAATTTAAGATCATTCTGCACGAAGGGCGCAAGCGGCAGATTCGCCAGATGTTGTGGACCCAGGGACATAAGGTTTGTTTTCTGGAGCGTATCAGCATCGGCGCGCTAATGCTCGGAGATTTAAAAAGCGGACAGTGGCGGCATTTGAGCGATGAAGAGGTCTCTTTGTTAAGAGGAAGAAAATAACTAGAAAGAATAAAAAATCATTATGATTACATTGCTTAATATATCTAAAAACTTTGACCAGCGACTGCTTTTGAAGAACATTACTTTAAGTATCTTTGCCAACGAACGCATTGGGTTAACCGGTCCAAACGGCGCTGGAAAGACGACAATTTTTAAAATCATTTTAGGTCAACTAGAACCATCCTCGGGAAGCGTGCAAGTCCAAAAGGGGATTAAGATTGGCTATATGGCCCAGGAGGCCCAACATCCTTCCGATAGAACAGTTATGGATGAGATGACTTCTGGGAATGATGAAATCCGAAAGCTTTTGGTGGAGAAGCATAAGTTAGAGGATGAAAACAAATGCGAGTCTCCCCGCTATGGGGACATATTAGAGCTGTTAGAGAAAAATGGGATTTATGATTTGGAACATAAGGCTGAGAAAATATTAAGCGGTTTAGGATTTAAAGAAGAAGAATTTCACAAGCCCATCGCGCATCTCTCCGGCGGTTGGCAGATGCGGGCCCAGCTGGCCAAGCTTTTGGTGTATCAATATGATGTGTTGATGCTCGATGAGCCTACCAATTATTTGGATTTAGACGCCACTCTGTGGCTTAAAGGGTTTCTGGCCCAATATCCCGGCACCTTTTTGATGATTTCCCACGACAAGATTTTCTTAAATGATGTCACTAATTACACCATGGTCTTAGAAGACGGCAAGGCGACCAAGATCAAAGGTAATTATGAGGAATACGAAGAGGCCAAGGCCATGCGTTTAAAATCTTTGGAAAAACAGGCCAAGGTGGTTGATAAGAAGCGGGAACAGTTAGAGAGATTTGCCGAGCGTTTTCACGCGCAGCCGAACTTCTCCGGGGCTGTGCGTAATAAACGTCGACAATTAGAACGTTTGGATGAAATTGATATTCCCCAGGAGAGACACTCCATCCGTGATTTTGAGTTTCCCCAGACGCGTGAGAGCGGTTATACCGTCTTGACCATGACGAATATTTGCAAGGCCTATCAAGATAAGAAGGTCTATAACAATATGGAATTTGAAATTACCCGCGGCCAGAAGATTTGTTTGGTGGGGCCTAACGGTGCGGGTAAATCAACCTTGTTAAAAATGGCGGCAGGCGTTGTCCCCTTTGATAGCGGCGAGCGCAAAATAGGTCATCAAGTGGATTTAGGCTATTTCTCTCAAACCCGTTTGGATGTGCTGAATCCTAACCGCACAGCCATGGAAGAGTTGATGTCTGCTTCAGATCGTAGTGTGCCTCAAACTCAGGCTAGAACCCTTCTGGGAGTTTTTAATTTTAAAGGGGATGATGTGTTTAAATCCGTTAATGTGCTTTCCGGCGGGGAAAAAAGCCGATTGATTCTGGCCAAACTTCTTCTTAATCCTCCTAATTTTATTTGCTTGGATGAGCCAACAACACATTTGGATATCGACGGGGTTGAAGCGTTGACTACCTGTTTTAGAAATTATCAGGGGACGCTTTTATTTATCAGCCACGATTTGTTTTTTATGAAGGAAATAGCTTCCCACATGGTTGAGGTGGACAACGGCGTTTTAAGGCATTTTCATGGGGGGTTGGATTATTATTTGGAAAAGAAAGCGGGGATTGATAATAGCCTGAAACAAAAATCTCAAGCCCAAATAGCGAATGCTTTGGAGCAAGCTAAGAAACAGAAGCAAAAGGAACCTCAAGATAATGCGCCTTCCCAAGTGCAAGACGCGCATGCCAAACACAACCAGGCCCTTCGTCGGCTGGAAGAGATAAAGAAGGAAACCAAATCCTTAGAGAAAGAAAAGTCCGGGATTGAAACGGAAAGTTATGTTAAGTCCCGTTTTTTAAGCGAAAGCTTTGGAAGAGACCCTAGTGTCATTAAAGATTACGGCATTAGATTGAAAGAAATTCAGAGACGTTTAAGAGAAATTACGGTAACATTAGATAAGTTACAGCAGGAAAAAATCGACATTTCCAAATAAGAAATGACCCAAGATCTCTTAAGAAACACAGTTATAAGTTTACTCTCCCTTTCATTGATCATTAGCGTTAGCGGCTGTTCCATTTTAAATCATTTAGAAGAGCTCTCAACCCTTGGAGAGTACTCTCGAGAAAAAGACGAACAACATAAAATGGTGCGTGATATCAATGCCCATTATGAGGCCTTGTTAGTCGCGATTAATACAGGCAAGATGAAACAATATCCCGATAAAAGTAGTCTCCGGCGGAATTTTGGGGAACCGATTGAAATAAAAATTATAAATGTCGCGGGGACAAAACAAGAGCAGTGGCTTTACCGTCAGGCCATTGCCATGAAGGCCAAGGACAGGGTGTATTTGTATTTTGATGGCCAAGGGCAACTTATTAAATTCCAGCAGGAACAAATCCAATGGTAATGATCTCACTGATTCTCACAGCCGTGGCGATTGTATTATTATTGATGCTTCTGATGCGCCAAAACGCCCTGGAGAAAAACCAGGACCGCAGCCAGCAGTCGATTATGCAGAATTTGACTTCCTTTACCCAAATGAACGAGCAGAAGTTGGAACGTATCCGTGAATCGGTTGAGAAGAAATTGGGGGACATTCAGCGGGACAATACCGACCAACTAGAAAGAATGCGCCATACTGTTGACGAAAAACTTCAATCGACGCTGGAGAAGCGCTTGGGAGAATCTTTTAAATTAGTCAGTGACCGTCTGGAAAAAGTGCACCAGGGTTTAGGGGAAATGCAGAATTTGGCCACGGGGGTGGGGGATTTGAAGAAGATTTTAACCAATGTTAAAACCCGCGGGACCTGGGGAGAAATTCAACTTGGGAATTTGTTGGAACAGATTTTAATCCCAGAACAGTATGAAAAGAATTTTATAACCAAGCAGGGCAGTGATGATCCGGTTGAGTTTGCCATTAAGCTCCCACGGGAAAAAGGAGTGTATATTCCCATTGACGCGAAATTTCCCAAGGAGGACTATGAACGCTTGATGCTGGCCCAAGATGAAGGCAACTACGTACTTGTGGAAGAGTGTTCCAAGGCGATTGAAAATAGAATTAAACTGGAAGCAAAAAAGATTAAAGATAAATATATTGATCCTCCGCATACGACGGACTTTGCTATTCTTTATCTGCCTATTGAAGGGCTTTACGCGGAAGTGTTGCGCCGGCCAGGCCTGTGTGAGTTCTTACAAAGGGAATATAGGATAAGTGTCGCGGGACCGACGACAATCGCGGCCTTGCTCAATAGTTTGCAAATGGGTTTTCGCACCCTAGCGGTTGAGAAGAGGGCCTCGCAGGTCTGGGAGCTTTTAGGTACGGTGAAACAAGAATTCGGTAAGTTTGGTGATCTGTTGGATAAAACCAAGGAGAAATTGGATTTAGCCAGCAAGAACATTGAAGACGCGTCTCGTAAATCGCGGAGTATTGAACGCAAATTGCGCGACGTGCAGGATTTGCCGCAGGAGTCGCAAAAGGAATTGTTGGAAGAATGAACTGTATAGTGGGGTTAAACTATGGGAGGAAAATATGACAGTAAAAGAAATTGCCAAAGATGTTATTAATTCATTGCCTTCAAGAGCCACTATGGATGATGTGATTCATGCTTTGTATGTTCATGCTAAATTCCAGAATGGGGAACGAGAAATTAGGGAAGGAAAAGGAATTCTGCATGAAGATGCTAAGAAAAGGTTAGGCAAATGGGTAAAATAATTTGGGCTCCTTCAGCTTTAAAAGATATTGACTCTATCGCTGAATATATCAAAAGAGACTCTTCTGATCAGGCCGCTTTATTTGTAACGCGTATTATTGAAATGGTTGATCAATTGGAAGATTTTCCACTTTCAGGACGAATAATTCCTGAGATGAATGATGAGCATCATCGTGAAATAATGTATGGGGCATATCGTGTAATGTATCGTATTACTTATCGAGAAATCTGGATTACTGGGGTTGTCCATGGAGCTAGGGATTGGCATCCTGGGTAGAACCAGAATAAAGTTCTTTAACAGATTGTGATGAGTATAACATTCTTGGATAAAGTTAAGTATTATGAGATTCTTTCAAGGGCAAAACGTTGTTGCTTTTATCAGTGATAGGACGGTGGATTTTCAACCGGAAGATTTCGACGCGCCTTTATCACAGGAGCAGAGAGCGTATATCCAATCAATTTGTGGCGTTGAGGTGCCTCAAGTATTTTGGCGTAAGCAAGTCCACGGCGATGATGTGTTAGTTGCCAAAGATCGGGCGTCTCTAAGCCGGGGCTGTCCCGATGCAGATGCGTACATCACGGCAGTTAAGAATTTGCCCATCGCTATTCGTACCGCCGATTGTGTTCCGGTATTTTTGTTGGATGCTCAAAAAGGCGCCATCGGTTTGGCCCACGCTGGCTGGAAGGGGACGTTTAAAGAAATCACGTATAAGACCGTGCTTCGCATGCAGGAGGCCTTTGGCAGCGACCCGCAAGATATTCAGGCGGTCTTAGGGCCGGCCATTCAATCTTGCTGTTATGAGGTGCAAGCAGAGTTTCGTCAGTATTTTCCTGAGGACCTCGTGGAACGTTCAGGGAAATTGTATGTGGATGTGGTCAGGAATAATTATAAACAACTTCAAAAGGCTGGATTAAAAAGGGAACATATTAACAACACGGAAGTCTGCACGTGCTGCAACCTTCAATATTTTTCATACCGTCGGGAGGGTCTAAAGGCCGGGCGGATGATATCCTTAATGGTGAGGCTATGAACCAATACATCGTCATACTGATTACAACAAAGAATAAAGCAGAAGCCGGAAAGATAGCTCAAGGACTTCTAAAGGATCGTTTGATTGCTTGCGCCAATATTATCGACGGGGTGGAGTCCATGTTTTGGTGGCAGGGGAAGGTGGATAAATCTAAAGAAGCTTTGATGGTGATCAAAACAAAACGGAAACTATTTGAAGAAGTTGTTTCAAAGGTCAAATTATTGCATAGTTATAAAAACCCAGAAATCATCGCCTTGCCCATTGTGGCGGGCAGTTGGAATTATTTAAAATGGATTGATGAGGTTGTCTCTGTGTAATGCTATCCCTTATGTTAAATTTTAGAGATGTTTAAGAACGTATAAACTCAAGAATCCGATGACCCGCAAACTCGTTTTAGATTGAAGGAATAATATATGATAATTCGTTTTATTCTTATAACCATTTTAGTTTGTGCCAGTCCTTATGCTTTTGGCATGGGCAGCGTCCCTTCTGCTTCCCAACGTGAGGTTTTTAATAATGGGACCTTAGCTCCGGAATTTACCCTGGAGACGACCTTAGGCGGGAATCAAAGCTTGAGTCAAGCTAGAGGTGGCAAGCGGGCCATGGTCATTTTTTGGGCCAGCTGGTGTCCTCACTGCAATGAAGAGCTCGAGAGCCTAAGTCAAAAACTGGATGAGGTAAAACAAAAGAACATCCAAGTCCTATTAGTCAATGTGGGTGAATCTAAGGACGATGCTAAAGCTTATTTGGAACGTATACATTTGCCTTTGGATAGTTTTTTGGATGAAGACAACGCCATATCAGGTCAGTATGGCGTGGTGGGTATTCCAACCATTATCTTTATCGACGAAAAAGGGTTCCTCCGCGCCGTGGAACACGGCCTTCCCGACGATTTAGAAGCCCCATTTAATTCAAAATAAGGATTTTAGTTCTTGGCTTTTTTCTGGCTAACAAGGCTCTTGATGTTCGCTTCGAGTTTCAGTTTGGTCATAAAGCCAACAATCGCCTGGTTCCTCTTTTGGGCCAGCATTTGGTCTCTGAAACTATCTTTATCCGCTTCGAACTGTTTCTCATCGATGGGATCAACACTGACAAGATAAATGATCACAGGCCCTTGAGACGTTGTTAACACGGAACTGATGCGGTTTTGCATGTTGAGTTTTAATGCCGCTTCCTGGAATTCCGCGATCAATCCCATATTGGCGATGTATTCTCCTCGGCTAAAAGCAGGTGTCTGGTCAACCTTGGCGTCTTGGGCGAGGGCTAATTCTGTGAAAGTCTTGTTAGTTTTTAGTCCTTCGTTAATAACCTTAAGGGCAGCTTCGGCCTTGGTACTGGCCAGGCTAAAGCCTTTGTTAGTCAAAAGGGCATTCTTAACATCATCTTTAATTTGATCGAATTCAGGGATGAGGCTGTCTTTGTGTTCTTTGATTTTAAGTATCTGCCAGCCGTCGGGGGATTCTTGGGGTTGGCTGTATTGATCTTGCTTCATGGTAAATATTTTTTCCACCAATTCAGGGGACCAGGCAAAGGTCAAGATAGGCTGGGCCTGAGAGAATGGGCCGCTTTCTTTGACTTCAATTTTATGAGAAAGGGCCACGGCGTGGAAATCACTGTCTTTCTTAAGTTCTTTCGAGAGGGCCATAATTTCTTTTTTGATGGCCTGCTTTTGTTCATCCGTAGCTTTTGCGGGGTAATTAAGCTGGGCATATTCCACATTGACCATGACGGGTTTACGGAAGGTCTCTTTGTTGTCAGTGTAGAATTGTTTGATTTGGGCGTCAGTCACTTGTACATTTTGCGCGGCTTTTAAAGGTTCAAACAAAGCATAGGAGAGTTTAATTTTTTGGTTACGCAAGGTGAATTCATTCTTGAGTTCTTCAGGTGTCAGGCTCGGGTTTCCGGTGATTTGGTCGATTAATTTCTGGATGACTAATTGGGTGCGGATTCCTTCTTCGAATTCATGGATCTTACGGTCAAAAACCCTGGGGTCTTGGACGAGTGTCTCATATTTATATTGGTCAAATTTACCAGAGGTTTGGAAAAATGGGACGGTAGCAATGGCATTGATAATATCTTGGTCTGAGATTTGGATGTTGTGTTTCTTGGCTTCATGCAAAAGCAGCAGGCGGTCCCAGGCCTGGGATTCTAAGTCTAAGCGATTGCCGTATTTGAAGAATTGGTCGCCATAAAGCATGATGGCGGCCTGGCGGCTGTCTAGATAGGCCTTTTCAAAATCACGAATAGGCACCCCACGGCCATACATTTTTCCGGCCACGTTGATGGAATGATCCAGCCGGTTGGCCACCCCGAAGAAGGCGAAAGACATGACAATGATAGCTGTTGTAAACCAGAGAACTTTTTTGGCAACACCTTTGTGTCGAAGAACGTTAAGCATAGAAGGCCTTTCATAGATTTATAAATTTTAGGAAATGCCGTGATTATATATGAGCCCATAAGCTTTGACAACTAGATATTTGAAAGGATGGATGGTATACTTTATACAGATATGAAAACTTTTGTGATTGGGGACATTCATGGCGCCTATAAAGCGCTGCGGCAGTGTTTAGAACGCTGCGATTTTGATTATCATCATGATCGGTTGATTGTTTTAGGGGATATTTGTGATGGGTATCCGCAAGTTCATCTTTGTATCGATGAATTATTAAAGATCAAGCATTGTTCCTATATTGTCGGTAACCATGATCTGTGGGCCTTAGACTGGGCTTTACGCGGGAGTAAACCGGAGATTTGGACCTCTCAAGGCGGGACAGGAACGATCAATTCTTATGAGGGAGAAGTGGTCCCTCGAGAGCATATTCATTTTCTTCAAACGGCCTATCGTTGGTATATTTGGCAGGAAAAATTATTTGTGCATGGTGGTTTTTCTCCGGAAGTGCCTATAGAACAACAGAAGAATGAGAAATTTGTTTGGGACAGGCTTTTGATAGAGAACGCTTGGAAGAAATCCTTGGAAAACAATGACTATAAATTCAGCCAGTATGAAGAAATCTTTTTAGGTCATACACCGACTAAGAATTTTGGGGGTACTGTCCCTATGCGTTTTTGTAATATTTGGGCGATGGATACGGGAGCGGGATGGTATGGGCCCTTGACCATTATGAATGTCAATAGCAAGGAATATTGGCAATCGGATACGACCTCAACACTTTATCCAAATTATGTTAGTCGATAAATCATTATGTCTAAACTTTATTTGATCCCTAATATTTTGACGCAGGCCGCTGATGGCGGCTCTATCGCCTCTTCTGTGGCTTTGGCCATAAAACATGTGCGTGTGTTTTATGTCGAAGAGCCTAAATCCGCGCGGGCTTTATTGAGGAAGCTCGATGCCCAGTTCCCCTTGACGGAGTGTATGTTTGTCGCGCTTAATGAACATACTTCTATGCAAGAAATACAGCAATATTGTGTTTCTTCCTTTAAAGAAGGCAAGGATGCCGGCATCATTTCTGAGGCAGGTTATCCTTGCGTGGCGGACCCAGGCGCGGAGTTGGTCCGTTTGGCCCATGAGAGCGCGGTAGAAGTGGTCCCTTTGACAGGAGCTTCTTCTATTATACTGGCCTTGGCAGCTTCGGGACTGGGGGGGCAAAATTTTGCTTTTAATGGATACTTGCCTAAGGACCAAGGGGAACGTCTTAAAAAGATAAAAGCTTTAGAGCAAAGATCCCTTCATGAAGGTCAAACCCAAATTATCATGGAAACGCCCTACCGGAATCAGGGCCTTTGGGAAGATTTTTTAAGCGTGTGCCATCCTAAGACGCTGTTATGTGTGGCCTGTGATATTACTGGGGCGCAACACATGATTAAAACCGCTTCCATTGCCCAGTGGAAGAACAAGCCGATTTCTCTTATCAAACAGCCCACCTTGTTTGTGATTGGCCAAGTAAAGCAGGGTGGATAAAAATTTTATTACAGTCTCGCAAGATTTAAAAAATTTGCCATTTATGGATTCATATGGCATACTTTGAACGTTCCCTGAAGTTGAAGGTGTAACCCCAAACACGGTATTTTAAAATTATTATTATTCCTTTTAACCAAGGGGAAGAGTTTATGTTTAAACGTTTTATTTCTTTTATCGTATGTATCGTTTTTGTTTTTAGCAATTTTCAATACGTCCACGCTTCGACTGGGATTGCTGCAGGCGATCAAAACTTTAGTGTCAATCAACTGCCAGAGCCTGGGAGCATGGTTGGGTTGTCGTCCTCCTTTGCGCCCATGGCATTAAAAGGGATTGTCGTCAATCTAAAGAAGCCCTTGGAATTCCAGTTTATCATGGATACCGGTCACGGCTCCCAAGATGTTTCTTTTATCAAGGAAGAAGCCAATAAGTTAGTGAAATATTTTTTAGCAGGATTAACCATTCCCGAAGGGGAGTTGTGGGTCAACCTAAGTCCCTATGAAAAAGACCGCATCACAACAGTTGCTTTAGGTCAAACAGAACTAGGCCGAGATTTATTGGCACAAGACTATATTCTCAAACAATTGACGGCGTCGCTTATTTATCCTGAGAAAGAATTAGGCAAAGAGTTTTGGAGCAAGGTATACAAAGAAGCTCAAGAGAAGTTTGGGACAACGAATGTGCCTGTGAGTACCTTTAATAAGGTCTGGATCCTTCCAGACCAAGCGCAGGTGTATGAGCATGGGGCGGCGGCGTATGTGACGAAGGCGACGCTGAAGGTGCTTTTGGAAGCTGATTATTTGGCGATGGAGAAGAATACTGTGTCATTGCGAGGAAGGAGCCCCGTAGGGGCGACTGACGAAGCAATCTCAAAAGGAACAATCAATCCAAAAAAGATTGCTTCATTCCCTTCGGTCATTCGCAATGACACACGTAATACAAATACCTTTGCCTCAATCATACTGCGCGAAATCGTCATCCCCGAGATAACCAAGGAAGTCAACACGGGCAAAAACTTTGCGCTTTTACGTCAAATCTACCAAGCCATGATTTTAGCGAAGTGGTATAAGCAAACTATTCAAAATGGACTACTCGATGCGGTGTATACCAATAAGAAGAAAACAGCGGGGATTAACCTCAACGATCCAACAGTCAAAGAACAAATTTATCAGCGTTATCTTCAGGCCTATAAGAAGGGAGCTTTTAATTTTATCAAGGAAGATCCAGCTCCAAACGGTCAGATTGTGCCGAGGAAGTATTTTTCCGGCGGGACCTCCTTGGCCATGACGGTTAAAAATGACGGGACCAGGGCCATGGTTAGTACTAATGAGGCAATAAGTTTTATAGCAAGGCTGTTTACTACCGCGGGTTTTAGAGTGTTGAAATTAAAAGCGCTAACTGAAAAGGAGCAGAGGCAAGAGGATAAATGGAGAGAAGAAAGACAGGCGTTACAAAAAAGAGAGGATCAAGAAAGGGAAGCGCAGTTAAGAAGGCTGATTTTAAGTAATCGATCCATAGTGGAGAGCTTGATAATCAATAGAGGCCCCAGAGTAGATCCTATAGCTATAAAGATTTATGACGCGATGGCAGAGGAGATTAATAGAAAGGTCCATTCTAATCCTGAGTATAGGGAAGGAAGTGGGGTGTGGTTTTGGGTAGTCTATCAAGCTTTAAAATATATATTAGATGGTCGTGATTACGAAATTTATTTAAAGAGAGAAAAGCCGCCGCAATTTGTTCCTTTTCATGATTATAATCGTCCCTATACTCCTAAAGATTATATTGAAATACTTCCTAAAGCTACGACACCAAAATCAACCCAAAGCCCGGCGATGATAAGTGACCCTGTAGTAGTGCCGGAGATATTTAATTACGTTCGAGACTTAAAATCTTCATCGTGGATTGAATTAAGAGAACTGTTAGATGAGTATTTTAGAAATAATCTTAAGAATGATGTCGAAACTCGTAATGATATTCAATATTCTCTTAATATTTTTAGAACTTTACTAAGCCCTGAATTATGTGCACTGATCCTACGTAAAGAACAAGAGCATGCCGGAAATACATCCTCTTTGTTAAGCTCACTTTTTGGGAATGGGATTAACCGGTTGTTGGTAGATATCCTTAAGAAGTTAGATTCTCAACCAGAAGCTGTCAGTCAGATGGTTAAAATGTCCAAAGAATTTATCATGATCCCTTCAACAAAGCCCGATAGTCAAATCCTCGAATCAGTTAAAAATTATTTTTATCATATTTCATATCTTGCTGAAAGAAAAGAATCAAGCGTTTTTAACTCGTTGGTTAATGACCAACAGGTGCAAGATTATATTTATGAACGTACCACGCAAGAACACTGGCAACCTTATTTATGGAATTTGAATATTTTATTAGAAGCCATGCTTGATCCTGGTCTTAACAATCAATGGAATTCAAAAGTTTCTGGGTGGATACCAGGTATTATAGAACTTATGAAAAGATTTCATGTGCCTATGATTAGTTCTATGAATAGCGCAGAATATTGGGACTCCACAGGTCTTTTTAGCCGTTTAATGGCCCTGGATTTAATGAAATTTAATGATAGGGATTTGTTCAAAGCGTTTATTGAACTAGGCAATGGGCAGGGGGATATAATTGCTAGGCTTTCTTTTGTGACTGTACAAATGATGGCGGAAAAATTGCAAAAAGCAGGAGCAATCCCTCCTTATGAAACTTATGCAGAGGTGAGAACAGAATTAATTCCTGAAGGACTTGGCAGGCCTGATTTGCTAGAGGCCAAGCCAGAGGTCAATGTTCTTTACCAACATTTTCGTACCAAGGTCGATGAAATTCAAGCGCCATTGCGCCTGGCAAATGCCCAGAGTCATTTATCCCAACAAGAGGTTTCTACGTTAATAGCATTGATTCATGAGATTGAGGCAAAAGAGGGGTTCCGTCTTAGTGCTTTAATACCTGTTATATTTCAACTCCCAATAGGTTCTCCCATTTATCACGCAGCGATACAAATTAGAATTGAATTTAGGGGACGACTTAGGGCGATTAATGTGGATGATTTAGCTGATCGTTATCATCTTAATACTGGAGGACTTAGTGAAAAGGAACTATTAAGTTCATGGATTAGGACGGATGCTGCGATGATATTCACCGGTCAGGCAGAGATAGTTCCGGTTGGAGAAACAGGATCTTCTACTTGGGGAAAGATGTTAAGTAATGAAACAAGGCCAAGGGAAAGTAGAACAGTAAGCATGAGTCTTTATAAGTTTGAAAAAGGTTATGTTGCTCTTTTGCATGGACAAAGGTCTACCCAATCAGCGCATGTTTTTTTGCATGATAAAGACAGAAGGTTAGCAATGAAGATTTTTGATCGCATTGCCCTGGCGCTTGAGGAAAGGGAGAAACCGGAAACGGCCATTACTGATGAACAAATCCAACAAAGGGCGCAATCAGTCATTGTTCAAATGAATAAGAATGGAGAAATTCCCGATGGCATAATGCCGGGTTTGGTTGATTCGATGATGGGGCTTAGCGAAAACGAACAATGGAAGAGATTAGCTTTAGACGCGCGATATTGGCTGGAAGAAAACCAGAAAATAAGAGACAATATCCTGCCTGATTTTGGCAGCAGGGGATTGGGGGAAACTTCAGGACTAGTTGCCGATATGGAAAAGTTAAGGATGGAGAATTCCAGTAATCCCAGAGTCAAGTTATTTGATCTTTATAGAAGGGCGGCTGGGGTCCGGGCCACTAGTTTAGCGTTGGATTTTAATGGGAAACCTCTGACGATTGAGAATTATACTCCGATGGACATTTATCCCACGTTAGATCGATGGATTAAGGAAATTACAGAAGACAAGGCGGCGTTAGAAAAGGTGCGTTTGCTTATTGAGCCGGGGGAAACCAGTGGGTTTAATGCCACTCATTCTTTTAATGAACAACGCCTAAGAAAACAAATCTTCGCCATTGAGGAAGCTTTAGGAAGTCCGGCAGATGCCCGTCATAAGAAGGCTGATGAAGTCATTGCCTGGATCAAGAAAGACCCCGTCAACAATTTTAAGAATGAAGAGGTTTTTGTCCTTGATGGTGCCGCCTTTATTGGCCGCGTCGATCAAAAGGTCGCAGAGAAATTAGGTTATAAGTGGCAGGATATTAACCTTGCCATGCTAAGTTCCGCAACGCAAAACCCGGCGATGAATACCAGTAAAGCACCAGCTACAAAGGTGTCCAGAGGCGGTATTGATCTTAACCAAATCAACCCTCAACGGACAGGTAAGACTATTAAGGTCCAGTTTGACCCGGCCCAATTGAGCGCATTTCAAGCGGGTGGGTTTGAAGGTTTTAGGCCGGAGATTACGGATTTTCAATTCATCCAAAGTCCATTGCCATTGTTGGGAATTGTTCCTAAGCGCCAAGAGGAATTGGCCAAGGGTTAACTGAAGGTGGGATATCCCACTTGACAGGAATCCCACAAGTGCTATACTTTTATTGAAAGGCAGGGAAGCTTAATGAAAAATCATACGATCAAAACCATTCATATTAATGAAGACTTCGTCGCGTTAGACAGCAGAGCGTTGGATTCAAAGAAACGCATTACACTAGGGACAATATGGTTTGATAAGACCGTAAGGCCTATTAAATCATTCCAAGTTTATCAAAATAAAGATGGAGACATACTGCTTCGTCCAGAAGTTTCAATTCCAGCACGCGAGGCTTGGGTTTATGAAAACCCCAAGGTGTTTGCCAGTCTTCGCAAAGGAATTCAAGAGGCCGCAGCTGGAAAGGGGAAGGTTGTAAATAATTTAAATGGTTTCCTTTCGAAGTTATGACCTTTGACCTTCATTTCCTACCTGATGCAGAAAATCAACTTAGAGTACTAAAACATAGTCCTTCGCTTGAGAAACGATATAAAGCAGTTAAAAAGGCCCTTTTACATTTACAGCAGAATCCTCGCCATCCTGGGCTGAATATCCATCACTTCACATCAATGTCCGGACCAAACGGAGAAAAGATTTGGGAAGCTTATGCTGAAAATGATACTCCTGGGGCCTACAGAATCTTCTTTTTTTATGGACATGAGACAAGAATGATTTCTATTATTGGTATTATGGCGCATCCTTAATGCATGAAGGCTCAGCAATACTAGAACTGTCAACGTCATCCCAAATACCCCAAATCATTATTAGAAATCTATGTAGTAGGCTTGCTCAAGGTTTTGTACGCTGGCAGGCCCTTTGTTTTATGTTATAGTTTTCGATGTTGTTTATTATAAATATGTTACATAAAATATGGCGCTCAAATGGCGGTCAATGGCGGTAAATATTCGGTAATCACATATC
>Ga0209697_10000657_pt1 | contig 56729 bp, 49 predicted proteins | sample AliMusrvi5mmetaG_FD_184115 | JGI IMG/M metagenome (GOLD analysis project Ga0209697, IMG submission 184115) | Freshwater lake bacterial and archeal communities from Alinen Mustajarvi, Finland, to study Microbial Dark Matter (Phase II) - Alinen... | ecosystem: Environmental > Aquatic > Freshwater...
GCCCTGGAATTATAAGGAAAACTTCACCTCTCCCGCTTGTTGAGCGAGATCCAGCACCAACTCCCCCACCGGACTTTACCAGCTATTGTACCTTCATGATAGGCAGGCTTGCCGAAAGGACACGATTTATCGACCTGCTGCGATGAATAAAGATTGTAAATACCCGGTCTTAATTTGCCGGCCTTTCCCACTTCCTGAATTTTCCAAACAGCATCTTCTTCTATTTCGACAATCCGTTGGCCATTCATCACGATTACTCGCAGCTTCATGACAGGAACCCCTTTTTATTCTTCAATTATCGCTACAAGCTGCATCTGTGAAAGATCAGCTGCGAACTCATTCTCGTCGTCCTCATACCTCAACCAAGTGTATCTGGGAGTCGGGTGTATACGCGTGAGAATCAGGCGGGCAAGCCTCCCCTCATATTTCACTTGTACGTGAAGGACTCTCTTGGTTTTCCTTTCAGGAGATTTCTGATGAGGTTCTTTGTTATTTTCATAATCAACATTTTCTGCCTCAGAGGGATTCTCGATGGATCCTTTAACATCCAAAAATTCACGAAGCAGCCGGACAGAACCCCTTGTGATCTCCTGAGTATCATCAGCCAGCCAGAAAACAACCTCTTGAGGATTCCTTTTGTGAGCTGTCACAAGGTCGTTAATCACGGTTACGTCAGTTGCTCGGCCACTGTTATAGGTTGCGGCTATAGCGGGTGGTAAATTGAGAAGCGCATAATGATGCGTGACAAAGGTTGGTGATTTGCCAATCTCCTTGGCAATATCCTTCATTTTCTTCCCTCTGGCAACTTCTCGGCCGATGAATTCCGCAATCTCCGATGCGGTTAATTCGTTACGCTGCAGATTCTCGATTATTTGGTCGATCTCATCGTAATTGTCGTCGATAAAGGCGGGAATCGTTGTGTAGCCGGCAATTCTGGATGCACGATACCGGCGTGCTCCATGGTTGATGATATAACGGTTTTGATTGTCGGAATTGTGGCGGATGGAAATGGGAGATTTTACCCCACGAGAGCGGATGGTTTCAGCAAGATCATTTAAGCTTTCTTCAGAAAAACCGGGATTGTTATCTTTGCGGGGTTGATTGGGATCCTCATCTATCAGTTCCAGATCAATATTGAGAGGCTCTGCAAAATTTCTGACAGGTTTGTTCAAAGCTGAAAATACACGGCTCACAGCTTGGGAAACAGCCCCTTTTGATATTCCAAGTTCGGCTGCAAATTGTGACTGGGATTTCCCCTCGACCAGCACGCCTCTGGCTATATCAATAGTTTGCCGGCCAATTTTCAGCTCACCGATGATTTTTTTGAACTGAGCCTCGGTTAATCTTTTTTTCATCATCCTCATAGGCAACCATAACAAATAGTACTGTGAGCAGAATGAATGCGCCAATAAAACGATAGCCAGGATGTCTGTCTGGAGTGTCCCAGTAGACGAGCATCAAGACAAACTGGAAAAGGCAATAGGCAATCCCCACCTTTTCGATGAGTGGGTATGCAAGCACAAGGATAAAATACAAAAAACGGCCGATACCTTTTAGTATTTTTACCATACTCAACCTCATCGGATCTACTCCAATCCCAAAGAATTGATCCCCTCCACAGCCTTCAATTTGTGATCATTGAGCAGATGGGTGTAACGGAGAACCATCTGCAGAGTCTTATGGCCTAAGATCTCGGCCAGTGTCCTGATGTCCACCCCAGACATAAGGAGATGGCTGGCTGCCGTATGGCGCAGGTCATGCAGGTGAACGTCATCAAGTCCCGCTTTGGCTCTGGCTGTTGTAAAAGAGCGTTTGAAATAGTGGCAGGGGACATAGGTGATCTCTGCTGAATCCATCCGGCTCTTAGGGAGAAAAACATACATATCCTTTGTCGCTCCTCCCGGGCGCATGGAACGAAGTGCGCTTTCAGCCATCTTCGTGAGAGGCACATAGCGCATATCAGTCTTTGTTGCTTGGAGTTTGACCAGCCGAGCATCCAGATCCACATCCCCCCATCTCAAGCCGGCGGCTTCACTCGGGCGCATCCCGGTATGCATCATGACCAGAAGGTATGGGTAGAGCTTCTCGTTTTTACTGGTCTTGGCACAATCCAACAGCCTTTGAGCCTCTTCCTTGGTCAGAAACCGTGTACGGCCGTTTCGGATCTTGGGTCGGCTCACTTTCCGGACCGGGTTTTCAACTGCCAGCCCCCATTCCCGGCTGGCGATATTGAACATATGTGAGAGCAGGGCGAATTCCTTCTGAATCGTCGAAGGCGAGATAGTTTTCATCCGGGCATCACGGTAGGCAGCGAGCCGTTGAGCGTTAATGGATGACAAGGCAATCTCCGGGCCAAAGCCGTTGAGAATCGCATGCACCGAATCCCGGTCGCGGCGTTCCGAGTTCGGCCTTTTGGTCGTTGATACCTGCTCCAGATATCTGTTCAAGACTTCGGCAAAGGTGAGCTTCTCTGCAGGGCGGGCGTCCTGATAGCGCCCCATCCGCATTTCCTTTTCGATGTCGGCAGCCCAGGCTTTCGCTTCACCTTTGGTGTCGAAAGTCCTTGCCAGCGGTGCAAAGCCTTTCATTCGAACTGTGGCCGTATATGTCGTTCGTTTCATTCCTTGACGGGTCTGAATGCGCGCCATGACCGAGACTCCAAGCATTTTTTTGAGTAAATTTTTGTTCCACTTTTGTTCCACTGTAATGTCAATTAATGCGAAAAGAAAGCAAAAAATGTCAAAGTGGAATGGAGCAAAATGCAAAAAAGAAAGGGGTTAATCAGTTGAATTCTCTGATTAACCCCTTGAATTTATTGGTACACCCGGAGGGATTCGGACCCCCGACACCCGGATTCGAAGTCCGGTGCTCTATCCAGCTGAGCTACGGGTGCGTGTTTGCGGAGCCAATGGATACCATGTTCATGGATCAAGGTCAATGGCTATCTGATGAAGATGATCGTCGGGCTGTTGCTGGCTTAGGGATCGTCATCGGAAGCTGTTCTTTCACCGGGATTCGGCAACCGATTTTTTCAGCTTGTCTGAGAAAGTAGTCGTCGGTCATGCCGGCAATAAAATCGCGGACTTTTTCTGCCGAGCTGTAATGCCCTAAGGATAGGGATTGCACATCGCTCATCAGGTCGACGTCTTTCGGAGCTTCTCCAGCTGTTTTGTTGATACATCCGAGGTAGTGGTCGAAAAGCTTCCGGTAGCAGTCCCAAATAAAAGGGCTCTTTTCTTTGGTTTTCGGAGCCAGATAAATTTTTTTATAGTTGAAAGTCTTTAGCTCCGACAGTGCATCGGCAATCTCTTTGCTGAACCCGATAAACGATGCCTCAGGGGTCGAAATACGACTGTTGGCGATAAGATCAGTGGTCAGGGTGTAAACGATTGTGCCATTGGTATCGCCGAGCATCATGCGACAGGTTTTGGGTATTTCATCCCGTGTGATCAACCCGAGGATAATCGCATCTTCAATATCCCTGCCGATATAGGCAACCGTGTCGGCCAGGCGGACGACGCAGCCCTCCAGGGTTCCGGGCATGAGGTCAAGCTCCGGCGCGGCGATTTTATCCTGCAGTTTCCGGTCGAAATCGGCGAAGGTGCGGACCGGTTGGGGGTGCAGGTTGCACGCATGGCTTTCTCCATCGTGACAGAGGATGCCGTCGAGGGTGTGCAGGGTCAGGTTCCAGCCGCGTCCCTTGCGCTCAAGTTGATCGAGGAAGCGTACTGACTGAATGTTATGCTGGAACGGTGCCAGGCCATTTTCTCGACACAAATCCGAAAGGAATTTTTCCCCGTCGTGGCCGAAGGGAGGATGGCCGATATCGTGGCCAAGGGCAATGGCCTCGATAAGATCTTCATTGAGATGCAGGAATCGGCCGATAGTCCTGGCTATCCTGGCCACCAGCTGGACATGCAGGACTCTGTGGGTTATATGGTCATTGGTGATCAGGGAAAAGACCTGGGTCTTGTCGATATAGCGGGCGTAGGCTCGGGAGTGGAGAATCCGGTCGGCATCCAGGGCAAATTGCTGGCGATAGCCGATTTTGTCCTCTGGCGATCTTCTCAGTCCGGCGGTGGACAAGGTGGCGGCCGGGGAGAGCAGACGTTCCTCCCGGAGATTTAAGGCCTCAAGGTGTGGCAAAAGAGTTGTGGATCGACTGCAGCTGGTCATTTTATCACTAAAGTGTATTGATATGGCAAGAAAAGTGGCTATTTTTACCTGCGGTACACCGTTACTATACAGCAACTCGCCGTCAATTGCATGAACAGGCAGTCGGAATATCCGTGCTAACGACCGGCTGTCGACAGCCGCCGGTAAAAAGGAGCCTCTCTATGAAAGTATCCATCGAATATTGTACACAGTGAAATTATCAGCCGCGTGCCTCCAGTCTGGGGGACCAATTGGAAAAAGCCTTCGATGCGGAAGTGGAACTGCTGGCGTCTTCGGGAGGGGTCTTTGAGGTTGTGGCGGATGGTAAATTGATTTTTTCAAAAAAAGACTTGAAGCGTTTCCCGGAGGAAGGGGAAATTGCCAATTTGCTTCGAGCAAAACGCCATTAGACCCTTGTATACAAAACATGGGCTAAAGGGATGCCGGCAGACACTCGCTAACTGGGTTTGGGCGTTTCCAGGCAATGCGAGACGCAACTATCGCAGTTGTCACTCTGCTTGCCGCGCGCACAATAATCGGCAAAACCCTTGAGCATATCATCGCCGCCTCTCGGGCAGATCTGCATAAATTCGGTGAAACTGATCATCCGGGCGATGATTTCCGGCGGGGCTGCATGTTCGATCCGGCAGGCGCCTTCCTCGGCTATAGAGTCATTGATGGACAGGACTTTGACGAAAAAGTGTTTGAGGGCTTCATGGCGAAAAATGACGTCTTCGGCCACAGCCTTTCCCTCCTCGGTCAAGGTGATGGCTTCGTAGGGGGAGTAGTAGATGAGCCCTTTCTTGCCGAGGGCACGTAAGGCCTCGGTGACCGAAGCCCGACTGACACCCAGGCGGGCGGCTATCTCCTTGCTTCTGGCTACCAGTTTTAATCCGATTATATGATAGATCGCCTCAATGTAGTCTTCAAGGCTGGCACTGAGGTCTGTTTTTCCTTTCATATTGAATTGTTGAAAAAAAATGGGTATGGAGTTCTTGATCGGGCGGTTGCAGGTGTTAGACGCTTCGGTCGATTGCTTTGACTCTCTGGTAACCTACAGTCCTTTTGCCGGAGAGTCAAGAAAGGACTTCTTGTATTGAAAGGTGAGAAAGAGAACTGATGTTGTGCGAATTGCGAGTAAAGAACCTGGCCCTGATCGAATCCCTGGAACTCAGTTTTGACCAGGGAAAATCCTCCGGTCTGGTGGTGATGACCGGGGAAACAGGTGCGGGCAAATCGATAATGTTGCGCGCCATCCAGCTGCTCACCGGCGGCAGGGCGTCGGTCGACTGGATTCGCAGCGGCGCCGAGTCCTGCGAGGTGGAGGCGCTGTTTGAACTGGGGCCGCACCACGGCAAGCTTCTGCAAAAACTCGAAGAGAGCGGCTTTGGCAGCGATACCTTCGTGGTTGTCAGGCGGATGCTCAACAGCGCTGGGCGGAGCCGGTTCTTTATCAATGGTTCCCTGGCCACTGCCAAAAGTGTTTCCGAATTGACCGCCGATATGCTGAGCGTCGCCAGCCAGCATGATCACCAGCAGCTGTTGCAGCCAGCCCTGCATCTTGATATCCTCGATACCCTCGGAGATCTTTGGCCCGAGCGGCAGGAATTTAGTCGGACCTTCAGTCTGTGGCAAGAAAAAAGGGAAGATTTGGCTGCACTCAGACGACAGGAACAGGAAAAGGAACAAAAACAGGATTTTTTGAAATTCCAGGTGAGCGAGATCCGCCAGGCGGAACTTCAGCCGGGCGAAGATGAAGTGCTCGGCGCCGAGAAAAAACGACTGAAGAATGCCCAGGCCCTCATCAAGGTCAGCCAGGAAAGCTGCCGACTTCTTGGGAGCGACCTCCTCAATGGCTTGACCCAGCTGCGACAAAACATGGGGCAAATGGCAAGCCTTGATCCGGGCGCGGCCAAGCTTGCCGAAGATGTCAGCGGTTACACCTTTCTGGCCGAGGATTATATCAGCCTGCTCAGGGAATACCGCGACGCACTTGAGGACGATCCTTATCGCCTCGATCAGGTCAATGAACGCCTCGATCTTGTCCAGCAAATGAAAAGGAAATACGGTGAAACCATTGAAGATATTCTCGACTTCACGGAAAAATGCGAAGCGGAAATACTCCATTTTGAAAACATGGATAAAACCATTGCCGCACTTTTCATAGAAGTGCATACTCTCGAAAAAAAAATGGTGACACAAGCCGGGCAGCTTTCTGGGAAGCGCCGGCAGACTGGGCGGGAAATGGAAAGAGCGATGGCGGAAGAGTTGGCCTCCCTGTCGTTTGACCGTGCCGGTTTTATCGTCAATTGGCGTGAGATTGAAGAGGTTCCGGAAAAAATCCGGGCTAGCGGGTGGGATAGGGGAGAATTCTATTTTTCCCCCAACCCCGGAGAGCCGGCAAAGCCTTTGGCGAAAATTGCTTCCGGCGGAGAATTGTCACGCCTCATGCTGGCGATGAAATGCCTTCTCGCCAAAAAAGATATGGTCGATACGGTCATCTTTGATGAAGTCGATGCCGGAATCGGTGGCCAGGCAGCCGAGGCGGTGGCACAAAAGATCCAAGAACTTGCCGGGCATCATCAGGTCTTTTGTATTACCCATCTGCCGCAGATTGCCGCCCGGGGAACGCAGCACTTCCAGGTATCAAAAACCGTAGAAAACGGCCGGACCCAATCGGCGGTCAGCCGCCTTTCACCTGAAGCACGGGTGCGGGAGTTGGCACGAATGCTTGCCGGCGACTCAGCTACCGCCCAAACCCACGCCTTTGCCGAAGAATTACTGTTAAAGGGAGGCACTTCGGCATGACGCATATCAAGGCCCTGGCACTTTTTTCCGGAGGGCTCGATTCCATTCTTGCGACACGGCTGATCATGGAACAGGGCGTGGAAGTGGAGGCAATTCAGTTTGTTACCCCTTTCTTTAACTACGACCTTCTCGATGATATTGAAGGACACAGAGAACGGATACAGCGCAAGTACGGCATCAATGTAATTGTTGAGGATATCAGCCCCGGCTACCTCCAGCTGTTGCATAACCCGACGCATGGCTTCGGTAAAAATTTCAATCCCTGTATCGATTGCAAGATTTTGATGTTCTCCCGAGCGAAAGAAATGCTTCTTGAGCGCGGAGCATCGTTTCTCATCTCCGGCGAAGTCCTGGGCCAGCGACCGATGTCCCAGCGCCGCGACACCTTGAACGTTATCGAGCGCGATTCGGGCACCAGGTCACTTCTCCTCCGGCCTCTGTGTGCTCAGTTGTTAAAAGAAACACTGCCGGAGCTGCAGGGCTGGGTCGATCGCAGCAAGTTGCTGCGGTTCAGTGGGCGAGGCCGCTCGGCCCAGATTGCCATGGCGGCACGCTATGGGATAAAAGATTATCCTGCCCCGGCGGGTGGCTGCACCCTTGCCGATCCGATCCTTGGACGGCGTATCGAGCACCTCTACTCAACCGATTCGCTGCTGCAAGGGGCGGAGATCACGGTGGCCGACATCCGCCTGTTGCTTGTAGGCAGACAATTTGTCCTGCCGGGTGGCGGCTGGCTGGTCCTGGGGCGGGACGAAGGGGAGAACAACACTCTGGAAAAACTTGCCGGGGAAGACGATGCCCTGCTACTGATGGAGGATTGGCCCGGGCCGACCGCGGTGCTGAAAAAAGCAGGCAGCCAATATAGATCCGCCGCCGACCTGCAGGCTGTGCTCAATCTCATCGCTGCCCTGGTCGTCCGTTTCGGGAGAAAACTGCCGGAGGGGAAGTCTTTCGGCCAGGTAACCTGTTCCTTAGGTGGCAATCGCACCCTGATACCAGCCGCGCCACTTGCTGACGAGACTTTTCGCAATTGGGGGATGTTGTAAAAATCCTGCAACCGCTGTGTTAGGCGACTTCGTCTACACCGCAAAGAGCTGCTCGACTACCTGCAAATACGCCCCGAGGCTGCCGCATTTCAATATTTTCTTCTGCAATTTTTCCTGTCCCGGAAAGGAAACGATGAGGTATATCCAGAGCTGTTTGAGCCGCCCGAGGATGTGGGATGGCCCCGATAACCTTTGTTGGTAGCGGTTGAAAAGGTCGAGGTGGAAGGCGTAAAGACGCTTTTTTCTCTGTTCCGGAGAGTCGGTTGGGAAGCCTTTGATTTCTTCGGCCAGAAACGGGTTACCAAGCGCCCCCCGGCCGATCATCCAGCGGTCAACGGTCGGGAAACGGGCGGCAAGAGCGTTGAAGGTGGCAAGATCGGTAATATCCCCGTTATAGACCAGAGGGTGACGGCTGAGCTTTTGGCAGACGGCAAAACCATCGGGGTCGGTATTGCCTTTGTAGAGCTGTTTGCCTAGCCGAGTGTGGATGATAATCTCTTTCAAGGCGAAACGGTCGAGCTCCGGCAGGAGGGTGGCCAGTTCCGACCGATCATGGTAACCTAGCCGGGTCTTGATCGATACTTCAATGTCCAGTTGCGGCAGCACCTGGTCGAGGATCGCAACTATTGCTTCCGGGTAGGGCAGGAGGCCGGAGCCCCTTTTCTTGCGGGCGACCATCGGCGCCGGGCAGCCGAGGTTCCAGTTGATGTGGCTGTAACCTAAGCCGGCAAGACGTTTGGCGAGGACGACAAAGGCCTCGGGGTCGGTATGCAGAAGCTGGGGGACAATCGGCCAGCCCTCGTTGTACTGGGGCAGCACGTCCCTGAGCATAGCGTCCTCATAGAGAGATCTTCTCTGCGGGTTTATAAAGGGCGTCACGGCTGCATCAAAGCCTTTGAAGTGATCGTGCAGAGTGTCGCGGAACAGGGAATCGGTGAGGCCGCGGATGGGCGCCAGATAGAGAAAGGGCTGGGTGTTGGACATTGGTTTACTCTGGAGACGGCGCGGAACTGTCCTTCTTTGCCTGGATATGGTATCGTTACCTTCCCTTGAGACAGTGGGTGAGGCCTGTTGAAAGATCGAGAATATAGTCAAGTGCCAAAGGAAAGGAAAGGGTGCATTGCTTAGCGCCGGATAATTTACGAGAATTGCTGGGAAACGCTTCGCCGCAGGTGGGGCAGGCGCTGTTGCGGCTGGCGGGCAGAAGCGAGACCCCACTCTATCTGGTCGGTGGAACGGTGCGCGACTGGTTATTGGGACGCAGGTCTTGCGATATCGATATTGCCGCTCCTACTTCTGCCGGTGTTCTGGCAAAACTGTTTCGTGCAGAACTCGGGGGCGGGACTATTGTTGATCTTTCCGGTCCGGAGGATGAAGCTGTTCGGGTAGTATGGCACAGTGAGCAGGTCGATTTTGCGACTTTTCGCGCCGGAACCGTAAGCATCGAAGAGGATCTGCAACGCCGGGACTTTACCCTCAATGCCATGGCAGTACCGCTTGCTCTCCTAACGACCGAGGGGGAGCCAGGCTGGTTGCTCGATCCGACCGGCGGTTTGGCGGATCTCCGGGCCGGAAGGATACAACATTGTTCCGGTGCCTTTGGCGCCGATCCGTTACGCATGTTGCGCGGCTATCGGCTGAGTGCAACTCTTGGTTTTCATCTGGTCGAAGGGACTCGGGTGGAGGTGAAAAAATACGCAGCGCGCATCGGTGACGCCGCGGCGGAACGGATCGGCTATGAACTACAAAGGATTTTTGCTTCGCCTCGCACTGCCGGTACGCTGCAAACCATGCACGAGGACGGACTCCTGGCGTTTCTCTTGCCGGAACTCTACCAGGGGGCAGGGGTTGAGCAGCCCGAATTTCATCACCTTGACGTCCTCGGTCACAGTTTTCTTGCCCTAAGAGTGATGGAGGAAATCCTTGCCGACCCACAGCGGTTTTTTCCGAACCGCATAGGGGAAATTGCCGAATATCTCCGGCTGGAAAATGCGCTCTCCTGCCTTAAATGGGCGGCGCTCATGCATGATGTCGGGAAACCGGCGACAAGGGAGAAGCAACCCGGCAGCAACGGCCGGGTGACCTTCTACCGCCATGACGAAGAGGGCTTTTGGATCTTCCGGGAATTTGCCGAGCGCAGTCGGTGGAGCAAGGCCGATGCCGAGCGCACCGGCGGGCTCGTCGCCATGCACATGCATCCCTTTCACCTGTGCAATGTGGCGCGTGAAGGGAAAATCAGCAGGCGAGCGGCGTTGAAACTCTGTCGTCGTGCCGGAGCGGATTTGACCGGGCTCTTTCTCCTGGCAATGGCCGACAGTTTGGCCAGCCGCGGGCAAAAGAAACCGGAGCGGATGGAAGAGGAGCTGCGAGAGCTGTTCGACTCCGTGCAGAAGATGTATGATGACCACATCCAACCGGTGCTTTTTGGCCCGCGCTTATTGACCGGCAAGGACCTTATCGAGGAATTTGCCCTGGTGCCCGGGCCACTGTTCACGACGCTCCTCTATGAAATAGAAATGGCCAGGGTGGAAGGGGATGTGACGGATCGGCGCACGGCGCTGGCCTTTGTTGCCGCCTATCTGCAGACTCTTGCGGCGAACTCGACGACCTCCTCGTGAGGAGTATGAGGACAGCTGGAATTCGTCTTGTCAAAGAATAATAAATGGACTAAAACGTGCGTAAAATAAACGATTACTATTCGAAAAAAGCAAAAAAAGAAAAATATCCAGCTCGTTCCGTCTATAAACTGGAAGAGGTTCAGCAGAAGTATAAGTTCCTCTCCTGGGGCGACAGCGTCCTCGATCTTGGCTGCTTTCCGGGCAGCTGGTCGCTCTTTGCCTCGGAGGCGATTGGTCCGAAGGGTATTGTCGTCGGGGTTGACCTGCAGCAGGCGGATCAGGTTGCCAGACCGGGAGGCGCGCCGATTCACTGGTTGTGTCAGGATATCATGCTGCCGGAGATGATTGTCGCGGTGAGGCAGTTTCGCCCGGCCTTTCGCGTGCTGATCTCCGATCTGGCCCCCAAGACCACCGGCAACAGGTGGGCGGATGCCCAGCAGTCCCTGATTTTGGTGCGGCAGACCCTGACTCTTGCGGAAGAGTTGTTGCTCAATAAAGGGCACTATCTCTGTAAGGTTTTTCAGGGCGAGGATTCCCCTGAATTTGTGGCTGAGATGAAGAAGCGTTTTACGATGGTAAAGGTGCTGAAACCAAAAAGTTCCCGAACCGAGAGCAGAGAGGTTTTTGTTCTCGGAATGGGCTATGTGAAATCCGTTCCTGAAAAAGAGTTGCAGCAAGGGAATTTGTTATAAATTTAAAAATTAATAGGTATGCTATATGTCTGGACATTCCAAGTGGTCAACAATTAAGAGAAAAAAAGGGGCAATTGATGCCAAGCGAGGGCAAATATTCACCCGTTTGATTAAGGAAATTACCGTTGCGGCAAGAGCTGGAGGGGGAGACCCGGAGGGAAATCCTCGGTTGCGAACAGCCGTGGCTGCGGCCAAGACCGAAAATATGCCCAAGGATAATATCGCCAGGGCGATCAAGAAGGGCACCGGCGAGATCGCCGGCGAGATCTATGACGAGATCATGTATGAAGGCTATGGCCCCGGCGGTGTTGCTGTTTTGGTTGAATGCATGACCGACAACCGCAACCGGACGGTCGCCGATGTGCGCCACTTTTTTGCCAAAAGCAACGGTAATCTCGGCGAATCCGGCTGTGTGTCCTGGATGTTTGAGAAAAAAGGCTTGATACTCGTTGATAAGAAGATCACCAACGAAGAAAAATTGATGGATATGGCCCTTGAGGCCGGAGCGGACGATGTGGTCGAGGAAGAGACCGAATTTCAGGTCCATACCTCTCCCGAGGAGTTCGAAAACGTCCGCGCCGCCCTGGAAGCGGGTGGACTGACCTTCGTTGATGCCTCGGTGTCGATGATACCGAAGACTACTGTTCAGGTAACCGACGAAAAAATCGCCAAGTCACTTGTCAAGCTCATGGAAAACCTTGAGGATCATGAAGATGTGCAAAATATTTTCTCAAATTTTGACATCGATGACTCCCTGATGGAGCAGTTATCCTAACCGGCCGGGAAAGTGGCAAGAATCCTCGGGGTTGATCCGGGAAGCAGGGTGACCGGTTATGGAATCATCGACGCCTCTCGCGGGCGTCTGGAATTTGTCGTTTGCGGAGTAATCAAGACCACCAAGGATCAGGCGTTTTCCTATCGGCTCAATGAGATTTTCGAGGGTCTGAACGAGGTGGTCCAGGTGCACCGGCCGGTGGTTGCGGCGATTGAAGAGGTCTTTCTCGCAACCAATCCGCGGTCGGCGATCAAGCTCGGTCATGCCCGCGGTGCTGCCGTGGTAGCGGCGATGCAGAACGGACTGAGTGTTCATGATTATAGCCCACGGGCTATCAAACGGGCGGTTGCCGGCTACGGCCAGGCGGGAAAGGAACAGGTGCAGCACATGGTACAGGTGCTGCTGGGGCTTTCCGGCAAACCGAGCCCGGACGCCGCCGACGCCTTGGCCGTCGCCATTTGCCATGCTAACCAGTTGCAGGTCTGATATCCCATGATTGCCACCTTAACAGGCAGGATTCTCGCAAGAAGTGCCGATCGAGCCGTTGTCGATGTCGGCGGCGTCGGCTATGAGGTGATTCTGGCGACCGATGCGGTTGCCCGCTTGCCGGAAAAAGGTCGGGAAGTATTCCTCCATATCCACACCAATGTACGCGAGGATGCCATAACCCTGTTCGGTTTTATCGAGGAAGAGGAGAAGGAGCTTTTCCTCATTCTTCGCACGGTGACCGGCATTGGCCCAAAGCTGGCCTTGGCGATGTTATCGGGGATGCGTGTCGCTGATATCTGCCAGGCGATTCTTGCCGGAGACATCAAACGGCTGACAATGCTGCCCGGTGTCGGCAAAAAGACCGCCGAGCGGATCTGCGTCGAGCTGAAAGAAAAAGTTGCCCATTTAAGCAGTGGGACAATGCCGCTTTCCGCCGAAGGCCAGGGGGTAATAGTGGTTGCCGGTTCGGTTGTAGCCGACGCCCTTTCGGCCTTAACCAATCTCGGCTATCCCGACCCCGTGGCGAGAAAGGCCCTGGAGACCGTTAAAAGACAACAGGGTGAGGAAACATTTGCTCAGATGCGAATCGAGATTCTTATCCGGGAGGCCCTGCGGGCACTGGCATGAACATCGAAGAAGACATAACTGCGGATGGCCGCCTGGTCAACCCGCAGCCCCAGGTGCGCGAGCCGGCGACCGACAACGCCCTCAGGCCGCAGAGGCTCGCCGAATACATCGGCCAGGAACAGGTGCGCAAGAGCCTGGCAATCTTCATCCAGGCCGCCCTCGGTCGCCGTGAACCTTTGGATCACGTCCTTTTCCACGGCTTTCCCGGCCTCGGCAAAACCACCCTCTGTTATATCATTGCCAACGAGATGGGCGCGGGGATCAAGGTGACCTCGGGTCCGGTCATTGAAAAGCAGGGCGATCTGGCAGCCATTCTCACTAGCCTGCAAGAGGGGGACGTTCTGTTCATCGACGAAATCCATCGCCTCAACCATGTGGTGGAGGAAATCCTCTATCCGGCCATGGAGGACTTCCAGCTCGACCTGATCATCGGCCAGGGACCCGGCGCCCGTTCGGTGAAGATGGATCTGCCAAAATTCACCCTGGTAGGGGCGACGACCCGCACCGGCCTGCTGACTCCACCGCTCAGAGACCGCTTTGGCGTCGTCCTGCGCCTCGATTTTTATACCCCTGAGGAGTTGGTGACCATTGTCCAGCGGTCGGCAAGGATCCTCGGCATGAACATTGATCCGGCTGGAGCCTTGGAGTTGGGCAGGCGCTCCCGGGGCACCCCGAGAATTGCCAATCGACTCTTGCGGCGGGTGCGGGATTTTGCCGAAGTCGGCGGTCACCCGACAGTTGATGCCGGCGTGGCCAATGCGGCGCTTAATCTTCTCGGTGTCGATGAGCTTGGCCTGGACGATATGGATAGAAGGGTGATGCTCACCATTATCGATAAGTTCGAGGGTGGCCCCATTGGTCTGGAGACCCTGGCAACGGTTGTCTGTGAGGAAAAAAACACCCTTGAGGATGTTTACGAACCGTTTCTCATCCAGTCGGGTTTTTTGCAGAGGACCCCGCGCGGTCGCGTGGCAACCGCCAGGGCCTACGAGCATTTTGGCCGGAAGATTCCCCGGCAGGCAGCTATGCAGCAGTCCCTTTTCGAGGAATGGAAGAGGGATAACAATGAAGTCCCCTGAAAATGAGGATAGGAGAATGCGCAGAACAATTGCAGACTTCAGGATAATGAAGAAGGAAGGGAAGAGGATTTCCGTACTCACCGCCTACGATGCCTCGATGGCTCGTTTGCTCGACGGCTGCGGAGTGGTGGACATTCTTTTGGTCGGCGACTCCTTGGGGATGGTCATGCTCGGGTATGATTCGACGGTGCCGGTGACCATGGAAGAAATGCTGCATCATGCCAAAGCAGTTCGCCGTGGAGCCCCTGACGCCTTCATCGTCGGTGACATGCCCTTTGGCGCCTATCAAACCGGTGAACGGGATGCCGTTTGCAATGGCATGCGCTTTATGAAAGAGGCTGGTTGCGACGCAGTTAAACTTGAAGGTGGACTCGTCATGTGCGGAGTCGTCCGGGCATTGGTTGATGCCGGGATACCGGTCATGGCCCATATTGGGCTGACGCCGCAGACTGCAGGGCAACTGGGTGGCTATAAGTTGCAGGGTAAGGGCCTCGATGCGGCCAGGAGACTTCTTGCCGAGGCTCGGGGTTTGGAAGAGGCTGGTGCCTTTGCGGTGGTTATGGAATGCATTCCCTCGGGTCTCGCGCAGGTGATTACCCAGGATATTGCAATTTCCACCATCGGCATCGGCGCGGGTGTGCATTGCGACGGGCAGGTGCTGGTCACCCACGACCTGCTTGGTATGTTCGATAAGTTCCTGCCAAAATTTGTTAAGAAATATAGTGACCTGGCCCCTGTTATCAAAGAGAGTATCCAGCAATACGATACGGAGGTGAAGGCCGGTTCTTTTCCCGGACCGGAGCACGGGTTTGCCGGCGAAGGCGATTACTTCCAGATATTAAACGCGTAAAGACATGCTGTTATATTTTTTCTAAAAGAAAAAGGGGTGATTGCGTTGTTGGCAATCACCCCTTTTTTGCTTCTTATGGATTTTCGAGATCACCTCTCAGGCTAAAGGATGTTGGGTACTACAACCAAGGACACTCCCTCTGACCGTATCTTCTTGCGGACAAGTTTTTTTCTATTTCATCCCCACCTTTCCCCACATCGCAAAAAAATTCCCTATTCTCGTTGATTATGTTAAGTATTCTGAATGTCGTGGGAATATTTGACGAGTTCATAGTCAAGCAGTTGCTGTGTGTTGGGGAAGTTACCTATCGTTTATGCTTATAAACACATTGTATGGTGTGTGTATCATGAATACACCATATATGTTGTGTGTTAATTGTATCTTTCTAGGTTTCGTATCATCTTGAAGTTAATCAAAATTATCTCTTGACACCAAGCCGTTTCATGATATAAAAAGGGGAATAGTGGTGCAAAGTGGGTGATTGGGGCGACGGGTGGTCGGTAGAGGTTCTGGGGGGTTGTGGGTGATCAATAACAGATTTCGGAGCAGGACGGAACACACCTTGGATGCGAAGGGGAGATTGAATTTTCCCAGTCGATTCCGCGAGGTGTTGCGTCAAAGTGGCTCTGAGAATCTGATGTTGGTTCCCTGGGGTAATCATCTTCGTGCCTATCCAGTGTCTGAATGGGAGGCGCTGGAGACGAAGCTGCTGACCCAGGGCGGAGAAAACCGCATTTCCAGCTTTTTCCGCTACGTGGTTGGAGGGGTGGTCGAATGCGCCATCGACAAGCAGGGGCGAATTCTCATTCCACCCGACCTGCGAAATGATTTGAAGTTGGGTAAGGATGTGACGGTAACGGGCATGCTCGACTGGGTTGAGATCTGGGATAAAGAGGCCTGGATTGCTGAAACGAAGGCCACCCGTGACAATTTTGTTGAGCATGAAGCAAGTCTGGCGAGGATGGGGATTATCTCGTGACAGAGGCAATCCCGGCAGAGCAGATTCATCGCTCGGTGCTCCTTGAGGAGTGCATGCACTTTCTTCAACCCCAGGCAGGTCGGGTGTACGTCGACGGCACCTTGGGCTTGGGGGGGCACAGCGCGGAAATCTTGGCCCGATCAGGCCCCGATGGCAAGGTCGTAGCCTTTGAGTGGGATGAGAACGCCATTCGTCGCAGCACTGAACGACTGCAGGAATTTGCCGGCAGATTGACAATTATAAGACGGAATTTCGCAGAGTTGGCTGTCGGCCTCGAAGAAGTCGGTATCCGCGAGATAGATGGTTTACTGATTGATATCGGCTTATCGTCCCTGCAGCTCGATATGGGGGGAGATCGAGGGTTCAGTTTTCAGCGCGATGAGATTCTTGATATGCGCATGGATAGCCGAAACCCGACCACAGCGCAGGCAATTCTCGCAACATGTTCGGAGCAGGAACTGGCCGATATCTTTTTCTACTACGGCGAAGAGCGCCAAGCTCGACCGATTGCCTCGGCAATTGTTGCTTCCCGGGAAAAAGAGAACATTTGCAGCACCAAGCAGTTGGTTTCAATAATTGCCCATGCAGTACCGAAGCGCTTTCATCCTAAAAAGATCCATGTTGCCACGAAGGTGTTTCAGGCGTTGCGGATAGCGGTAAATACCGAATTGGAAAATCTGGCGAAAATCTTAGATGACGCCGCCCTTTTTCTGAAACCGGGAGCAAGATTTTGTGTTATTTCCTTTCACTCTCTTGAGGATCGGATTGTGAAAAGAAAGTTTAAAAATAATGCGATGTTGGAGGTGCTGACCGGGAAACCGGTTGTTCCGTCAACAGCCGAGACAACAGTGAATACCAGATCGCGCAGTGCGAGGTTGAGGGTTGCACAGAAAAGAAGTTGAAATATTCTAGGGGAAGACTATGAATTTTCATAATACTACACAGGTTTCATATTTAAGAACTGCTACCAATTTCGGAGTGCGGCAACAATTAGAGTCTCGGGATGCGTTTCATCTACCGGGCGGTCTGGTGCTGTGGAAAGCTGTGGGGAGAATACTGCTGCTCATGCTTCCTTTTGTTTTGGCGGCCAATATGTTCCTTGCCTCGACAATAAATGATGCCAAGGGGTCCCTTGCAACCGTTGACAATCAACGTCATGAACTCATGGACAAGAATATTGGGTTACTGGCACAAAGAGCCCGTCTCTATGCGCCCGAACGGGTAAGCCAGATGGCTGCAGACAAATTTTCCCTCTACGCTGCTTCACCTGGCCAGATCGAACGTATCAACTGAGAGGGGAAGCCTTATAGCTTGCCTCGCACATCATGAATAAACAGTCCCGCCCGAGAATGGAAAACAGGCAGAGGGCCAGGCGGGTCTTCTTCTCTATTTTGTTTTTTGCGGTAGTCGGGTTGGCTGCCTGGCCGCTTGATCAGAGATTCGGGATTTTTACTTACATACGGGAAGTGATCGGCTCGGCAACAAGGTTCGAGACTGGGGCCAGTTTTCCCAGAGGAACTATTTATGATAGAAATTTTAAGCAGATAGCCGTAACCCTCGATAGGGTTTCAGTATATGCTCGAAAGCAGGAGTTGCAATCCATTCCGGCTACCGTGAAAGTGCTCGGAGAGATTCTGTCACTCGATGAAAAAGAGCTGCAGCAACAGTTGGAAAGTAGTTCGCTAAGGATTTGGATTGCCGAGGGCATCAGTCTTGAACAGGAAATTGCCATCAAAAGCAAGAGGTTGTCCGGTGTGTACCTGCAGAAAGAGGAAAAACGCTTCTATCCCAATGGCACCCAGGCCGCGCATTTGATCGGGTATGCTGAAAACGGCATAGGTCTGGCAGGGATCGAATCCTATTATGATCGGCTCCAGGCAAGTAGAAAACGACAGAAGGAGGAGCAGGTGCGCCTCAATTCTCCCCAGGACCTTGTTCTTACTCTTGATCTGAAGATTCAGGATATACTCGACAAGTTGGTCGAGGACATAACGAATCAGGGGAATGTCAGGCAGGTAATAGCCTATATCATGGAGGGCCGCACCGGGGAAATTGTCGGGGGAAGCCAGTTACCCAGTTTCGATCCTAATAATTTCACTAAGTATTCCCAGGAGGTGCTTGGAAATCGCTTTGTTGTACCTATCCTCTTGCCGAACAAATTTCGTTCTTTTTTGCGGGATGTGGCATTGCTGCACGGCGAGGATGAGCGGGAATCCATCCGCCTTCCTTGGAGCTTAAGGTCCAGCGCCGGGAATCTTGGCAGTCAACTGCGGCTGTGGGAATGGCTCGGATTAAACGACAAACCCCTGACTGATTTCCACCTGTCTATGCAACCAGGTGAAAAGTTGGGAAGTGACCAGCAACCGGCACTCCCTCCGTCGCCGTTTCTTGAGATGGTACCCGAGCATGCAACTCCTTTCAATATCCTAACGGCTTTTGCCGTTCTCCAGAATGAGGGGAAATCGGTCAGGCCTTTTGTCGTCCAAAAGAATGCCGGCGACGAAACGGGCTTGAATTCTTTGCTGAATGAAAGAGTGGCTGGGGAAAGTAGTGGTGCAAAGAATTTTTTTAATCTTTACGACAGCACAGAACTTTTTCAGAGTCAGGCAAGGCAGGGAGTTGCAAAATCGTATTTTTTCCGAGACGAGATACCGGTAACGATACAAAAAGGTAAAAACTGGTATCTGTTGGTAAACGAATTGTTGCTGGTAACTATTCCTGCCGGTGGCAACGATTTGAATTTGCTGGTGATGGTCGAGCGGGAGCCGGAAGGGCCGAGTCCCAAAAACGGCAAAAAATCGATGAGTCTTGAGCAGCTTGTTGAAGAAAAAGTTGAGAGGATTTCGGTCTTGCAGCAGGTAGCAAAAACCGTGGCCGATGTAGTAGAACCGGAATCCTCCGAGGATGGCAACTATCAAGGAGAAAAGGATCAACTGCAAGGACCTCGAAAAGGTCCGGATGCAAAGGCCAAGGAACATCCCAAACTTCTGGTAATGCCTGATCTGAAGGGACAGAGTCTGCGGAAAAGTCTTAGGCTGTTGCAGGGTGTTTATTTGAAGATCAGTATTCGGGGAACAGGTAAGGTGGTTTCGCAAAAACCTGTTCCCGGTACACCTCTGAAGGAAATAGCCGAGTGCCTGCTCATTCTTGACAAGGGTGAGGACGTGGTCCCGGAAAAACTCTCGAAAGGTACGTCAGTCAAAAAATAATAGACCGGTAACCTGGCTATTACTACAATTTTTGCGGGGAGAATCGCCAATGTCGCCACGTCGATCGCATCCAACACTCGCCTCCCTTCTTGTGGGACTTGATTATAAGATACTGAGTGCCTCCGGCGAAACATCCCAGCTTGAACTGCCTATCACCTCGATAACATCCGACTCCCGCGTCTTCACCTCCGGGGCGCTTTTCGTGGCTCTCTTAGGAGTTGTAAACGATGGCCACGATTTTCTTGAGAAAGCGGTAGCGGGTGGCTGTGCGGCTGTGCTTTGTGCAGCCGGGAAAGTGAGTGAGAGCCGGCTCAAGACCCTCAATGTCGTCGTCGTCGAGGTGGCGAATACCAGTTTTGCCTATGCTGCGGTGGCTGCCAATTATTTTCATCGACCGGCCAAGAAACTCAGCTGTGTGGGGGTGACCGGGACCAACGGTAAAACCACCGTCACCTATCTGCTTGAGGAGATTTTCCTGCGCAATGGTTGGAATGTTGGGGTGATCGGCACGGTGAATAACCGCTATACCTTGAAAAGCGGTGTTCGCAAAGTGCTCGGCACCCGATTCACCACTCCGGAGGCCTTCATCCTGCAACAGGTGTTACGGGAAATGGTTGATGCCGGGGTCGATCACCTGATTATGGAGGTGTCGTCCCATGCTTTGGATCAGGCAAGAATTGGGGGCATTGTCTTTGAGGCGGCGGCCTTCACCAATCTCACCCGCGACCATCTCGATTATCATTCGGATCTATCGGCCTATTTTCAGGCCAAGACGAAACTGTTCAGTGACTATCTTAAGGCTCGGGGAACGGCGGTGTTGCCGCTTCCAAAAGACGAAAGTGACAGCTGGAGTTGGCTGCAACCACTGCACGATCTGTGTATAAAGACCGGAAAACGGATTATCGGCTGGGGAGAGAATGCCCGGGCCGAGGTGCACCTCACGAGTTTTCAATCGGGCCTTGATCGTACTGATCTGCAGCTTGCGACCCCTTCCGGGGTGAAGACTTTTGCCAGCCCCTTGGTCGGGCGATTTAATGTCGAGAATATCCTCACCGTCTATGGCCTTTGCCTGGCAATGCATATTGATGAGACGTTGGTCTGCGACACTTTCAGTTCGGCAGGCGGAGCCCCCGGCAGACTGGAAAGGGTCGCCGTCGGGTCCGCCTGGAATTCGCACGGTCCGGTTGTCTTAGTCGATTACGCCCACACCCCCGATGCCTTGGAAAAGGTCCTGTTGACCGCGAGGGCCTTGCCGCATCGTGATCTTTTTTGCGTCTTCGGCTGCGGCGGTGACCGGGATAACGGTAAACGGCAGTTGATGGGCGAAATTGCGGCGCAGGTTGGCGATGTCGTCGTGGTCACCGATGACAATCCTCGTACCGAGGATCCGGAGAAAATCGTCGCCCAGATACTTACCGGAATCGTCTCCGTTAATGGGAATGCAAAAGGCAGGGAATGGCTTGTCCGGCGTGGCCCAAAGGAACGTGGCTATGTGGTTATCCGGGATCGCAAGAGCGCTATTGAACAGGCAATAAGGGCGGCGGGTCCGGAAGATATCATCGTCATCGCCGGCAAAGGGCATGAAACATATCAGTTGACTCTTCAGGGGAAAAGATTTTTCGACGATCGAATGGAGGCAAGAAATGCCCTCCTCTCGTGGACCGATGAACTCATAGCTACCGCCGTCGGCGGAACCCTGCAGTCTGGAGTCAGGGGTCGGGGCCTTTTGGGACCAGTATGTACCGATAGCCGCGTCGGTAACCTGAAGGGGATTTTTGTGGCTCTGAAAGGGGAAAATCATGACGCCCATGATTTTCTTCAGCAGGCGGTTGACAACGGGGCGGCATGCCTGGTCGTCGAGCATGTTCCGACCGCACTGTCGAACTCGGGAGTCAGTATGATCGTCGTTGCCGATACCCAAAGGGCCTTAGGTGACATGGCCGGTTACCGGCGTAACCGCTTATCCGGCCTTTGCGATCAGAGCGTCATTGGTATCACCGGCAGCTGTGGCAAAACCACGGTCAAGGAGATGGTGACTGCCATTCTTGCCCGCAAGTGGCCGGCCGGAGCGGATCATCCGGAGGACACTGTTCTCAAGACCCGGGGGAATTTTAATAACCTTATCGGCATGCCGCTGTCTCTTTTGCCTCTTTCAGTGAATAATCGGGTGGCAGTGCTGGAAATGGGAATGAATCGGCCGGGAGAATTACAGAGGCTGGGCGAAATAGCCGATCCCGATATCAGCTGCATAACCAATATCCATGCCGCCCACCTCGAAGGCTTGGGTTCGATCGAGGGTGTCGCCCGGGCCAAGGAGGAGCTTTTTGCCGTCACCAAGCCTTCCGGAACTCTCATTATCAACCTCGATGACCCGTGGGTCACTCAACTTGTCGGGAGATATCGGCAAAAGAAATTGACCTTTGCGGCAAGTGGCGAGCGGATGACGGAGAAGCCGGATTTCTGGGCCTCCGACATGTATTTCGATGCAGGCGGGGCGATTACTTTCACCCTGCATTACCGCCAGCATGCCGCCGCCGTTCATCTTTTTACCGCCGGTGAACATAATGTCGCCAATGCCCTTGCCGCAGCGGCTCTTGCCGCCGCAGCCGGGGCGGGGCTTGCGGAAATTGCCGCAGGCCTTGGCGACTACCGGCCGCCGGCCAAACGCATGGAGATGCTTCGCAGTAAATTCGGCTTTACCGTTCTCAACGACACCTATAACGCCAATCCGGCCTCAATGGCGGCGGGTTTGAAAACCCTCAAACAGTTGGCCGGGAAAAATTCCGTAGCGGTTATCGGCGATATGCGCGAACTGGGAGAGGCCTCAAGGCAGGCGCACTTTGCCATCGGTAGCTTGCTTGCCGAGTTGGCAATTGAACATGTCGGAATTGTAGGGGAATTCAAGCATGATGTGGAACAGGGTGCACTTGCCGCCGGCCTTCCGCCGGGGCGGCTGCACACCTTCGCGGACAAGGATGGGGCGGTGGCCTGGATAAAAGAGATGGTGGTTGCAAAAAAGCTTGGAAAAGATGACCTGATCCTGGTAAAGGCATCCCGTGGTCTGCGGTTTGAAACCATAGTGGCAAAACTCATTGAAGGGGACGTCTGATTATGATTTATGGCTTTCTCTTTTTCCTCCAATCTTTTTCCGTGCGAGCCTCTTAGCATATGTTGTATCATTTTCTTTATCCTCTACATAATAGTCTGAATTTTTTAAATGTTTTTCGCTATATCACCTTCCGGTCGATCGGCGGTGCCGTTACTGCATTCCTCCTGGTAGTGATGTTTGGTCCAATGTTTATTAGAACCATGCGTCGCCTGCAGATCGGTCAGGTCATTCGCGATGATGGACCGGCGACACATCTGGCAAAACAGGGGGTTCCGACCATGGGCGGGCTGCTGATTATCGCGGCGATAATCGTGGGAACCTTATTCTGGGCTCGGCTCGACAGCCTCCTGGTCTGGCTGGGGATATTTATCACCCTGTTTTATGGCGGCATCGGTTTCATCGACGATTATCGCAAGGTAAAGAAAAATAATTCAAAAGGCTTAAGTGCCAAGGGCAAGCTGGTCTTGCAGCTCGTCGGGGCGGCCGTGGTAGGGTTTTCCATCTATTTGTATCCGGGCTTTGACGGCCATCTGAGTTTTCCCTTCTTCAAGAACCTCCGTCCTGATCTTGGCTGGTTCTATGTGGTGTTTGCAATCCTGGTCATTGTCGGTTCCTCGAACGCGGTCAATCTTACCGACGGGCTGGATGGCCTTGCCGCCGGTCCGACCGTAGTGACTGCCGCCGTGTATCTGGTTTTTTCCTATCTGGCGGGCCATGTGGTCCTTGCCGAATACCTGCAATTGCCCTATGTGGCCGGAAGCGGCGAACTGGCAATTTTCTGCGGGACGATAGTCGGAGCCTGTCTCGGTTTTCTCTGGTTCAATGCCTATCCGGCTCAGATGTTCATGGGCGATGTCGGCGCCCTTGCCCTTGGCGGTGCTCTTGGTTCCATCGCCATCATCATCAAACAGGAATTTCTGCTGGCGATTGTTGGCGGCATCTTTGTCATGGAGGCACTGTCGGTCATCATGCAGGTCGGTTATTTTAAGTTGACCAACGGCAAGCGAATCTTTCTCATGGCACCCTTTCATCATCATTTTGAAAAGAAGGGCTGGCATGAACCGAAGGTAGTGGTACGATTCTGGATCGTCTCAATCATTCTTGGCCTGTTTGCCATTGCCACCTTGAAACTGCGATGAAAGAAGCAAAGATGATCTCTTCCGGCACGAAAGTTGCTATTCTCGGTCTCGGTATTTCCGGCCGGGCGGCGGTGCAATACGCCTTGCAGTGCGGAGCCCTGGTACGGGTGTCGGACAATCGAGCCGAGCAGCGGTTTGTCGCCGAAGAAGGTCAGTTTTTGGCGGCAACCGGTGTCACCTGGGAGGCAGGCGGCCACACCTATGATTTTTTACGCGAGGCCGAGCTTGTCCTTCTCAGTCCCGGAGTGAACCTTGCCTTGCCGCTCATCAAGTCGCTGCAGGACGGTGGGGTGCAGATGGCCGGCGAATTGGCGGTGGCCGCCGGACAACTGCCCGTACCGGTGGTGGCAATCACCGGCACCAATGGGAAAACGACAGTAACTACCTTGATCGGCGAGCTTTTAAGCGCTTCCGGTAAGAAGGTGTTTGTCGGCGGCAATATCGGCACCCCATTGTATGAATATCTCTGTCGTCCTGAAGGATATGACGCGGTTGTCGTCGAGGTTTCCAGCTTTCAACTGGAAAGTGCCGGCAATTTTGCCCCAAATGTCGGGGTATTGCTGAACATCACTCCCGATCATCTCGACCGTCATGGCAGTCTTGACGAATATGGTCGGGTGAAGATGCAACTTTTTGCCCGGCAAAAAGAAGGCGATCTGGCGGTCATAAACGGTGATGATGCCCTTTGTCGGACACTGGCTGCAGAACTGTCCGGCGAGGTGCAGACCTTTGGCATACGAGACACCGCTACGGCGATCATTGAAGATACCCTGATCCGTCTGAAACTGGCCGGAAGATCGGAAGAATATCCCCTCGCCGGTACGGCACTGGCCAACAGTGTCGGACTGCAAAACAGCGCCGCTGCAATACTTGCCGCCCGAAGGCTCGGCTGCACGCCGCAACAGGTCCTACAGGGGTTGCGGGAATTTCGCCTCTTGCCTCACCGGATCGAGTTTGTTGCTGAAGTAAGTGGTGTAGCCTATTATAATGATTCGAAAGCGACCAACACCGGCGCGGTGCTGGGCGCCTTGGAGCAGTTTTCCGGCAATGTCATTCTCATTGCCGGTGGACGTGATAAAGGTGATGATTATCGCTTGTTGAGAGAGGCCGTCGCGGCTCGGGTACGGCAGCTAATAGTGATAGGCGAGGCTGCAGTCTTGCTGGAGAAGGCCCTGGCCGACGTGGTTGCAATCCTGCCGGCAAAATCGATGCAGGAGGCAGTGTCTCTGGCTGCCGGGTCGGCAAGACCGGGGGACGTGGTGCTCCTTTCTCCGGCCTGTGCCAGCTTTGACATGTTTACCAGTTATGGCCATCGGGGAAACGAGTTTAAAAAAGAAGTGCTGAGTTTGCAGACGGTCTGCCGGAAAGATCGTGGGGAGCGATAAACTTGCAGGATAAAAACCTGAAAATACGGCTGCTTCTGACTGGCGGCGGAACCGGCGGGCATCTTTTCCCGGCCGTGGCCGCTGCCCAGGAATTTCAGCGGCAGCTGCCGGAGACCCAGGTTTTGTTTATTGGTACGCGGCGGAAAGTGGATACTAAAAGCCTTGCGGCCTATGGTTTTGTAAGCGACAATATCAAGTGCCACGGCCTGAAAGGCAAGAACCCGCTGGAACTCCTCAAAGCCCTTGCCATCCTGCCCCTTTCTTTTTTGCAGGCGGGGAGAATCATCCGCCGTTTTCGGCCGAACATCATCCTCGGGGTCGGCGGCTATGTCACCGGACCGGTGGTGATTGCCGGTAAAATGCTCGGGATTCCGACGGTCATCCATGAACAAAATTCCGTGCCGGGACTGGCGAACAAAAAACTTGGCCCCTTTGTCGACCGGGTGTGTCTGTCCCTTCCCGGCAGCGGCAGGGACTTTCCAGGAGGAAAAATTTCCTATACCGGCAATCCGGTGCGCAGAAACATCCTGGAGCTGGCGAAAAATACGCCTTCCAAGGCGAGCGGAAAAGTGAAAAACACCCTGCTGGTGTTGGGAGGCAGCCAAGGGGCCCGAGCGGTCAACCAGTTGGTTTCCGAGGGCTTGCAGAGCTTACCGGACAAGGTCCTGGAAGGTCTTCGGGTGATTCATCAAACCGGCGAGGAGGATTTTGCAGCGGTCAAAGGTCGCTATGCCGACCGGGGAATTGAGGCACTGGTTCAGCCATTTTTCACGGATATGGCGGAAATTTATTGCCAGGCCGATCTGCTGGTTTCACGGGCCGGAGCCACGACCCTTGCGGAAATGGCGGTGCTCGGCAAACCGGCCATTCTCATTCCCTATCCCTTTGCCGCCGACAATCATCAGGAAAAAAACGGCGACTATTATGTGGCGGGAGGCGGGGCGGTGCTGCTCAGGCAAAAGGAACTGACCAGTGCTACCTTGGGCGAAAATATCCGGCAATTGATGAGCGATGAAAACAGGCGCATGGCAATGGGTTTGGCCATGAAAAAATTGGCATTTCCTGACGCGGCCGAAAAAATTGTGGCTTGCTGCCTCCAGGTTATGGAGGAGAAGGACAACTGATGTACAGGAAAACCAAACATATCCACTTTGTCGGCATCGGCGGCATCGGCATGAGCGGTATTGCCGAGCTGTTGCTGAATCTTGGCTATAAGGTGTCGGGATCGGATTTGCACAGTACCGGGATCACCAAGAATCTTGCGCGTCTGGGGGGCAGTATCTACCAAGGGCATGACGGCGCCTGGATCGAAGGGGCAAGTGTGGTGGTGACCTCTTCGGCCATCTCCGCCGATAACCCGGAGGTTGTGCGGGCCAAAGAAACAGGCGTTCCGGTGATCATGCGGGCGGAGATGCTCGCCGAATTGATGCGTCTGAAAAAGTACGGGATTGCCATCGCCGGCAGTCACGGGAAGACCTCGACCACCTCCATGGTCAGCTGGATGCTTTCCTATGCCGGCCTTGATCCGACCATCGTCATCGGCGGCAAGGTCGATGCCCTCGGCGGCAATGCCAAACTTGGCGAAGGCGAGTTTTTGGTGGCCGAAGCCGATGAGAGTGACGGGTCCTTCCTGAAATTGTCGCCGGTGCTCGAGGTCATTACCAATATTGATCTTGAACATCTCGATTATTATCGGGATCTCGACCATATCAAAGACACCTTCCTGCAGTTCATCGATAAGATTCCCTTTTATGGTGCTGCCATTATCTGTCTCGATGATCCGAGCATTGCCGACATCCTTCCCGCCATTAAGAAAAGGACGATCACCTACGGGATGACCCCGCAGTCTGATCTCTATGCCGAGAATATCACCTGGCAAGACGGGCGGGTGCATTTCACGGTAAAAAATGCGACGGGTGAGTTGGGCAGCCTGCATATCGCCCCTCCGGGAATGCACAATGTCTACAACGCCCTGGCCGTTGTCTGTGTTGGTCTGGAACTGGAACTGCCTTTCGCCAAGATCCAGGGCGCCTTGCAGAGTTTTGCCGGGGTGCAGCGACGGATGCAGAAAAAGGGAGAGGTCGATGGCATTAGTGTGGTCGATGATTACGGGCATCACCCCACGGAAATTCGGGCGACTCTGGCGGCAATCAAACAGGCCTGGCCGGAAAAACGGTTGGTTGTTCTCTTCCAACCGCATCGTTATTCAAGGACCAAGGCCCTGTTCAAGGAGTTTCAGACCTGTTTTCACCGGGCCGACTACCTGGTCATGACCGATATTTATGCGGCAAGCGAGCAACCTTTGGAAGGAGTGACCAGCGAGAGTCTCCTTGCTGCCACTATGCACCACGGACAACGCAATACCCGGTATATCGGCAAGCTGTATAGCATGGCCGGCGAGTTGCTGCCGATGCTTAAGAGTGGGGATTTGGTGCTGACCCTGGGTGCTGGAAACATTGTCAGGGTGGGAGAGGAATTACTGGATCTATTGCAGCGGCAGCGAGGGGAAGAGGGGTGAATCAAGGGCAGCAAAAAAGACTGACGGAACTGGTCTCGCAACCGGTAGAGTGGCAGTGCAAGCTGTCCCGTTATACTTCGTTTGCCATAGGCGGGCCGGCCGAGGCTGTGGTTCAGGTCGATCTTTTCAGGGAACTGCAGCCCCTCCTCGGGTTTTTGGCCGGGGAGAAAATCCCCTGGCGGATTATTGGCAGAGGTACCAATCTACTGGTGCCGGACGAAGGGTTCCCCGGGGTCATTCTCCGACTTGGTGGAGAATTTGCGGCTATCTCCGAGAAAGAGGATGACAACGATTCGGTTATTGTGCGGGTCGGCGGCGGAGGCAGTTTCGCCGGGCTTTCCAGGCGTTGTTCGGAAAGCGGCCTGACCGGTTTGGAATTTGCCTGCGGCATTCCTGGAACGGTCGGTGGTGCGGTGATTATGAATGCCGGGGCATGGGGCAGTGACATCGCCTCCGTCCTGCGAGGAGTGACCCTGGTGACTGCCGAGAAAGAGATCAATCTTTCTTCCGAACAACTGGATTTTACCTATAGGTGTTGGCCAGGTTTTGCCGCATATCAGGGAAGAGCTGTGGTCGCGGCGGTGGACCTGGTGTTGCACCGAGGTGACCCGGCGGCAATCCTGGCCCAATGTAAATCGTTGCTGGAAAGAAGGAAGGCGACACAAGCAAGGGAGCATGCCAATGCCGGTTCCTTTTTTAAGAATCCGCCGGATGACAGTGCCGGCAGGCTGATCGAGGCGAGCGGCTTGAAGGGTTTAAGGGTCGGCGGTGCGATGGTTTCCGAGCAGCATGGCAATTTTCTTGTCAATACGGGTGGTGCAACCGCTGCCGATGTCCTTCGTCTGATGAAAATTGTTCAGGATAAAGTGAAAAGCGACTGCGGTGTTTGTCTTGAGCCGGAAGTACATTTTCTTTGAGAATAACGATGCTGTTCACTCAATTTAAAAAATTTCTTGCACGCATATTTCGCAAAAAAAAGCAGGGGTATGCCGGTTTTGCAAACGATCTGCATATACGCGGTGCTGCAGCCGAGACGGGTCGGCCCAGGCGGTATCATCGTCTGGCGAAAATAAGGCAACGAATACAGACGAAGAAGAGAGAATATCAGGAAGAGTACAGCCGACCGATGAGTAGGAAAAGAGGATATGTCAGATTTACCGTCCTGCTCATGGTGGTCTTAGCATTGCCGCTCGTTTGGGTTTACGGAGGCGGGGCGAAAGTACGCCAGGGGCTGCAGGCGATTGCTTTGTTCCAGGTGGGCAAGATAGAAATTACCGGTTGCGCGGCTGTTCCTCAAAAGAAGATCTTGGATGTTTCCGGAATTGTTGCCCATCAAACGAGCCTTCTCACCCTTAATAGTTCGCAGATTGAAAGCCGCATCGCCGCTGTGCCGTGGGTAGCCCGGGCAACGGTAACAAGGAGCTGGCCGGCAATAATTCAAATAGCAGTCGAAGAAAACGCTCCGGTGGCCCTTCTCCATTCTCCGAGTGGTGAAGGCAGCCAATTGCAGTATCTTGACGCCAATGGGATTGCCTTTTCGGCGGTGAATCCGGGAGGTGATATCGATTTTCCGATTGTTACCGGCCTTTCGGAGATTACCGATCAGCAGCTGAAGGAGAAGGCACTCGCCGAGATTTTGACATTTCTTCGCAAGGTACGAGGAAACGATCCGCATTTGCCGACCCAGTCGGTTTCCGAACTGCATGTTACCAAGTCCGGCGAAATGGTGGTGTATCTTGTCGAATACCCATTCCCAATTTTTTTCGGAAATGGTAACACTAAAATCAAATATTCGCGGTTAATCCAGGTACTCAGAACCCTGTATAAAAAACAAAACGGCAAGGAATTGCTGTCTCAGATTGAATATATCCAGATGGATTACTTGAATGATAAGGTGCTCGTGGTAGAGAGCGGCTCGGGGTAAATGGAATGGATGAGAAGAAAGAAATTGCGGTGATCGAAGAGACCGCTGTCGTCAGCCCGAAAAAAGCTGGTTCGCACAGGCATGAGCAGGGGGAGCTGGTGGTCGGTCTCGACATCGGAACCACCAAGATATGCTGTGTCGTCGGCGAAATGTTTGAGGACCGGATTGAGGTTATCGGCGTCGGCACAGTGCCCTCCAAGGGCTTGAAGAAGGGTGTGGTGGTCAATATCGAAAGCACGGTTAATTCAATCCGCCAGGCAGTAACGCTGGCGGAGGAATCGGCCGGTTGCGATCTCCGGTCGGTGTATGTCTACGTCGGCATCGCCGGAAACCACATCAAGGGGTTCAACAGTCCCGGTATTTTAGCTATCAACAACAGGGAGATCAAGCAGGCGGACATCGACGAGGTAGTCTCTGCCGCAAGAACCGTGAAGATCTCCGAAAACCAGCGGATTATTCACGTAATGCCGCAGGAATATATGGTTGACGACCACACCGGTATTCAGAATCCGATCGGCATGACCGGGGTTCGGCTGGTTACCAATGTGCATATTGTTACGGCTGATATCGGTGCCGTCCATAACCTGGTAACCTGTTGTAATAAGGCAGGTATGGAAGTTGCAGAACTGGTTCTTGAGTCAATCGCCTCGGCCAGCGCAGTTCTCAGCAAGGACGAAATGGAACTGGGCGTCGCCCTTGTCGATATCGGCGGCGGTACGACCGATCTTGCGGTTTTTTGTGACGGGACCATCCGCCACACCTGTGAAATCGGCCTTGGCGGCCACAATCTCACCAACGACCTGTCTGTCGGTCTGCGTACCCCTCTGCAGGACGCAGAGCGCTTAAAGGAAGATTTTGGTGGCGCAATATCCTCGGTTGTCAAACCGAATTTCGTAGTCGATGTCCCCACCGTCGGAGATCGCGAACCGCGGAAGGTGACGCAGAAGGTACTGGTGGACATACTCGAGGCAAGGATTATTGAGATTCTTGAGATTCTTGATAGGGAATTGATCGCCTCGGGACAAAAAAATAAAATTAACGGCGGGGTTGTCCTTACCGGTGGTACGGCCCTTTTGGCCAATATTGTAGAGTTGGCGGAACAGATCTTCGATTTGCCGGTCCGGATAGGCTATCCCATCGGCCTTACCGGGAAAGTTGAGGAGCTGAATAACCCTCGCTGCACGACGGCGGCGGGACTCGTGGTCTTTGGCAGGAAAAAGCAGCATGAGATGGGTCGACAAGATACCGGTGTTTTCGGCAAGATGCGTGATTGGATTAAAAAAATCATGTGATTGTTGCGTTTTTTGTTTGTTCGGCGCCCGCGGGGTGCTATAGATGGTGTTGTGATAATATTCTCATTTTATCACATATGGGTGGTGCGAGTTTAAGGAGTTGATCAGGGGGTTAAACATGCCGTTCAGGATGGCGGAATCAGAAGGTGTTGCAGTCGTGAAAGTAATTGGCGTCGGTGGCGGCGGCGGTAATGCTATCAACACGATGGTAGCCCATAGGCTTCAGGGTGTCGAGTTTATTGCAGCCAATACTGACAAGCAGTCATTGAATCAGTCAAAAGCCGATATCTGCATACAGCTTGGCCCGGGTATTACCAAAGGCCTTGGTGCCGGTGCCGATCCGGAAACCGGTAGTATGGCTGCCATGGAATCACTTGAGGAAATTAGAGATGCCCTGAAAGGCAGTGATATGGTCTTTGTCACCGCCGGACTGGGCGGAGGCACAGGGACGGGCGCCGCACCCATAGTGGCCAAGGCAAGTAGGGAACTTGGCGCTCTGACAGTCGCGGTGGTCACCAAACCTTTCAGCTTTGAGGGGAAATTTCGTACCCGGAACGCCGAGGAAGGGTGGCAGGAACTACAGAAGTATGCCGATACCATCATTACCGTTCCCAATGACCGATTGCTGTCGATTATGCAAAAAAACAGCAAATTATCCGATATGCTGGCGATGGCGGACAATGTTTTACTGCAGGCGGTTAAGGGAATAACCGATCTCATCAATGTGCCCGGCCTGATCAATGCCGATTTTGCCGATCTGCGCACCGTGATGCGGGAGGTAGGGCCGGCGATTATGGGTTCAGGCTCTGCCACCGGGGAAAATCGCGCGGTCGAAGCGGCAAGGAAGGCTATCGACAACCAGTTGCTTGAGGATTATGGGATAGACGGTGCCAGAGGCCTGTTGATCAATATTTCCGCTTCGCAAGAGACCTTCACCATGGCGGAATTCATGGAGGCTTCGGCGATGATCCAGGAGAAAGCCGATGATGATGCCAAGGTGGTCATCGGTGCCCTCTACGATGACGCCCTCGGGGATGAGCTGCATGTCACTGTCATTGCAACGGGTGTAGGAGCGATGATCGAAAAAAAAGACACCATCACTCCTCTTGATACCCGGAAGAAAAAACCGGTTCCTCTCAAGGAAGTAGAGCCACCGATCAAGGGTGCGCCGGCCTCGCCGAATCGCAACCCGCAGGTATCCCGTTTGCCCGGATCAAATTTTGATTCTTTTGACAGTCTTGGGTCTTCCAATCCTCCGGAGGGAAAAGCTGGAAGTGCCTTGAATTGGAATGATGACTATCTCGAAACCCCCACGTATCTGCGCAAAAACGCCAACTGATTGGTGCAACCGGGGCCATGAAGGGCATTTGAACGGTTTCCGGCATCCAGTTTTCTTCGATGCCGGAAACAAAAACCGAAAATGCCGGCCGTTTCTGATTTGAAAAGAGCATGGTATGGCAAAAGGGGAAAAGACGCTTCCGGTCCTCGATTCGGTGCAAAAACAAAAGGTTTTGGCCGGTCTTGAACCTTTTAAGTTGGTTGAGTATTTTTCCTTCTCCAGTCTCGCCGTCATTCTCGTATTCACTCTAGTCCTTGCCTGGTTGATTTCCGAAAATGCCCGCAAGGTCATGCTGGAGCAGAATGAAGAATATTCTCTTTTGCTTGCGGAAAATCTCAATCAACAGGTGTTTCGACGCTTCGTCCTGCCCGCGGTTATCCGTTACGGTGGTATAGCCCTGCGTAATCCCGAGCAGTTTGAACTCCTCGACGGCATTGTTAAAGGGGTTACGCAGGGACTGAAAATTGATTCGGTGACCATCTACGATTCGAGCAAGAACATCATCTCCTATTCAACGCTCCCCGACCTCGTTGGCAAAGAGGGTGTTGGTGCCGATGAATATTTCAAGGCTTTAAAGGGGAAACCCAATTCGCGCTTTACTTATAGCGGTTCGGTCCTGAGTGATACGGGGATAACCACCGAAGTGAGCTGTGTGCTGAAGACCTTCATTCCTTTTCGTCAAGTCCGAAAGGAGAGCGAGGGAGGGGGGGAGCTCATCATGGGGGTTATCGAGATAGAGAAAGATTTAACGAGAAACTACGCCAATATTATTCGCCTGCAGGGGAGGATAATGTGGGTTTCCAGCGGGGTAATGGCCATTCTTTTCCTGGTCCTGCGCTTCATCGTCTCGCGGGCTGGGAAAATTATCGAAAAAAGGGCACTTGAGCGACTGCGGCTTGAAGAAAAACTTAATCAGGCTGAAAGGCTCGCCCATCTCGGGACGATGGTGGCGACGGTCAGCCATGAGATCAAAAGTCCTCTCGGCATAGTCCGCAGTACCGCCGAGATCCTTGAGAAAAGAATCAGTAAATTAGCGCCGGGAAGCGAACATCTGGCAAAAATCGTTGTCGATGAAACCGTGCGGCTCAATAACATCGTGGTCGAGTTTCTCGATTTTGCCAGACCTCCGAAGGCCAATTTTGTGCGAGGCAACATCAATGAGGTTATCAAAAAGGTGCTGGAATTCATTTCGCCGGAACTGAAACGCCAGCGTATCGAGCTGGTCGTCGATTTGGCTCCCGATCTGCAGGAAAACGATCTCGACACGGAACTTTTCTACCGTGCCCTCTTGAATATTCTCATGAATGCCATTCAAGCAATGAATGAAAACGGCAAGTTACAGCTGGGTACGCGAGCCATGGCCGACGGGGCTACGGAACTCAAAATCAGGGACAATGGGGTAGGAATCGCCGCCGAAAAAATTGATCAAATTTTTCTTCCTTTTTTTAGCGATAAAAGCAAGGGCACGGGGCTTGGCCTGGCAATCACCAAGAATATCCTTGATAATCATGGCGCTGAAGTTATCGTAGAGAGTACGGAAGGACAGGAAACAATTTTCACTATCACTCTTCCTCCAGTAAAACGGTAAAGGTTTTTTGCAATTTGGCGGCAGAGGGTCGGAGTCATTCCTCAATGCTGTTGTTGTTTCGGAATATCTTGTTAATTTCAAAAGAAATATAAGGTGAATTGAAAAATGAGTAAACGAATTGTGATAATCGGAGGTGTGGCGGCGGGGCCTAAGGCTGCTTGTCGAGTAAAACGTCTTTTGCCCGATGCCGAGGTGACGATCATCGATCAGGACAGTCTCATTTCTTATGGTGGCTGCGGTATTCCCTACTACATCTCCGGCGATGTCGCCGACGAGAAGGAGCTGCGCTCGACCAGTTTTCACATGCTCAGGGATGAGTATTTTTTCACTAAAACCAAAGGGGTAACTACTCTTACCTCGACCCGTGCCCTGGCAATTGATCGGAAAAATAAGACGGTTGAGACGCTTGATTTGAAAACGGGAGAAAAGAGCCATCTTGCCTACGACACCCTGCTGCTGGCCACCGGCAGTAGGCCGGTATCGCTTGCGATACCCGGCAGCAGTGCCGACGGAGTTTTCACCATCAGTGACCTGCATAAAGCTATTGCCATAAAGGAAAGAATGGCCAAAGGGCAAGTCGGTAAGGCTGTGGTGATTGGCGGCGGGGCCATCGGTATTGAAATGGCCGAGGCATTTACCGATTTGTGGGGCGTCGAAACGGCCATTGTCGAATACAAAGACCAGCTGCTGCCGCGCATTATCGACTGGCCTCTTGCGGTTATTTTGCAAAAGCACCTGCGTGATCATAATGTCGAGGTGTATCTCGGCGAGGCGGCCGAAGAAATTGTCGTTGATCAGGGCAAGGCCATAGCTGTTCGGACGAGCAAACGAACCCTTGGAGCCGATCTGGTGATTATGGCGGTGGGCGTCAGACCGCGATCGGAGCTTGCCCGGGAGTCCGGATTGCTCGTGTCGCAGACGGGCGGTATCGTCGTCAATACCCGGATGCAGACCTCTGATCCAAATATCTATGCGGCCGGCGATTGCGTCGAAATCGCCCATCTTGTCTCCGGCAAACGTTTTGTCGCACCCTTCGGCAGTATGGCCAATAAAGAAGGGCGGGTCGCTGCCGACAATATGGCCGGTATTCCTTCGGTTTTCATGGGCGGGGTTGGGAGTTTCATCCTCAAGGCCTTTGAGCTCTCCATCGGATCCGTTGGACTTAGTCTGGAGGTTGCACGAGAGGAAGGCTTCGATGTCGATTTTTCTCTTTCCGCACCCTCGGACAGGGCGCATTTCTATCCCGGCCAGGACATTATCTGTCTGGAATTGCTCTTTGATCGGCGGACCAGGAAGGTTTTAGGGTTCCAGGGCACCGGGCCGCTGAATGACGCGCTGTCGGCACGTATCGATGCCGCCGCCGTGGCCCTCAGTGCCGGTGCAACCATCGATGACTTGGCCAATGCCGAGATGGCTTATTCCCCTCCCTTCTCAACAGCCATCGATCCGCTCAATGCCGCCGCCTATGTCGCCGATAATCTCTGCGATGGGCGAATGCGCCAGATCCGCATGGAAGAATTTTTCGACTGGATGGCCGATCCGGCAAGCCGGCCCGATTGGCGGGTGCTTGATGTTCGACATGAAAAGCAGGCAGCGCCTTTTGTTGAAAGATTTGGTTCGGCCATCTGGCTGTCTTTGCCGTACGATCAGGTGCGTGACCGCTATTTAGAGTTGCCGCTCGACAAGATGCTGATCATTTTCTGTAATGCCGGTTCGAGGTCATATGAAATCCAGGTTTTTCTCGATTTTGTCGGTGTTACTAACAACATGGTGCTGCCCGGGGGCTTCAATGTTATTCGGCGCATGGGCCCGGAATGGTTGCCGGTACGCTGAGTGTGCCGGTTTTCCCACCTCTTGTGAGGCAATTATTTGCCGATGGATTCAAGGGAGGATTATTTTTTGCAAAATTAGACAAACGCTGATAGCCCGTGCTATGATATTTCTTCAAGAGGGTGGGTGTGTTTAACGAGAACGACAATTCTTGTCACAAGAAGACGATGGAGCAATTATGGCTGATGTCAATCCACAAGACATGATTGAGGAAATCCAGGCAAATATTCAAACCGGTGACCTGGTCAAGGCGCAACTTGTCCTGGCGCATATGCGTGATGTCGATATGAAAACCCGTAATCGATTGCTGTACTTCTTGACCCGCGCAGATGCCGATTTTTCCGTCCCTCTCTACATCTACCTTCTTAAAAATCAGGCGGACGTAGCCGAAGAAATGCCGATCATCAGGGAGACACTGCTTTCCATCCTCCTGGCCTATCCTGAAAAATTACTTGAATATTTAGCATCACCAAAAATAACCGACAAAACAGAACTGATACGGGTGGTGGGGGAGTTGCGTCTTGAAGAGGCCACTCCCGCTTTACTGAATCTGATCGCCGCATCGGAGGACGATGCCGAAATTCTTTTGATTATCGAGAGTTTTGGCCTCATCGGTGATCCTGATGCGATTAATACGCTCACCGATTATCTCTATGCCGCAAATCGGCAACTCATCATTGCCGCGATTCAGGCACTCGGGCAGGTTGGGACGCCCACGGCCATGCATCGACTTGCTGAACGGATGGGCACCGACAATGAAATCGATTACCTGATACTGTCAATTTTTTCCGAGGTTCAGGATCAGATCTCTTTAGAAAAACTTAATGATACCATACGGTCTCACTATGCTCATATGCGGACCTATGCCAAAACCGAATTGGTGCGGATTGGTCCTAAGGCCGTGCCTATCCTGATAGAAAACCTCCTCCATGATGATCCGGATTTTCGTATTCATACCCTCAACGTCTTGGGTGATATTGGTGACGAATCGGCCGTTGTTCCCATTCGCAAACTGCTCAGTAATGAGCCGAAAAGTGCCAATGTTCGCTTTGCCGCCTATGAGGCCCTTGCCCTTCTGCCACTGAAAAAGGGTGCTTATACCCTGACTGCCGGTTTGACCGATCCCGAGGATCACGTCTGCATTGCAGCAGCCCGGGCGATTGATCGAAATTTTTCATCTATTCTTGAGGCCGGTATTAAGAATCTTCTGCGAGGGCAGGAGAAGGAGGCTCGGCATATTGCCAAGATTATTGTTAACGGCCAGGTTGACAATGTCTTTAGCAGTCTTGCCGATGATGAAGTCTTCGAGCAACTGGCGCTGGAATACCTTCCTCATACCCATCGAGATATCCGCGAGCATTATCATCAGCTTCTTCTCAATGCAGGAAAGACCGATTTTGCCAAGAAGCTGACTGGAGGTGTGGAGACCGGGGAGCGACCGAAGATTGTGGCGGTCGATGATTCCAGAATGATTCTGAATATCTACAAAGCCACTCTGCATGAACTCGGGTATGATCCCATCCTTTTTGAGTTCCCGGCTTCGGCACTGGAATGGCTCAAGACGGAAAAGCCGCTCATGGTCCTTACCGATCTTAATATGCCGGAAATCACCGGCATACAGCTGGCAGAAAAATTACGAGCACAATATACCGCCAAGTTATTGCCGATCATCATGGTGACAACGCAGAACGAGAGTCAGGACAACGAGGCGGCAATCACTGCCGGGGTCAACGCCATCCTGCATAAGCCGTTCAATGCCAAAACTCTGGGAGAGGCTATTACCAAGGTATTGAAAGGCTAAGCTGCTGTTGCAAAGGGATTGGGGAGATTGCGGTTGGGTGTGCTGAATCAGGCGTTCCCTCTGGGGAAAAAGTGTAACACCCCGTCAATGTCGGAGGTGTCGCAGACATGCCCGAGTTCGAGTTCAAGATCAAGATATTCCTCAATACCTTCAATCTTCAGAAAAAGGGCCGGACCATTGGGAAGGTGATATACAACGGTGCTGACTCCGGATAAATCTATCGGACGACTGAACAATTTCATGCTTCCAAGAACCTCTTGTGCCGGTTGCCCAGCACTAAAAATGAAAAAACTATAATTAAGCATCAAGACATATACGCAGAAAATCGGAAAACTGCAACAAATAAGAGAGGTCCAGAGAATCATTCCTGCCAGGATCCTTCTCTTGTGCTCTCTTTTTGGGTGACTTCTCGCAACGGTTGGAGGGGTTATCGGAGAGAGAGTGGTGAAATAGGTTTACACAAAAGACAGTGAAGTTTATTATGCAAGATTTCTCGCAACAAACTATCACGTTCGGCGGGTTCTTGCATAATTTTTCAATTAGGTGATGTAATGAGTAATGAAGGCAAAAGCACCAAAGAGAAAACCATCTTTGGCAAAGAAAGAAATCCCTCATCCATTGTTCCGCGTAAACTCACTCTCGACAGTCCCTTGAAATTTCGCTGCCATCCTGGGGTGCGGTGTTTTACCGCCTGTTGCGGGGGAATCAAAATTGTTCTCACGCCCTATGATATTCTCCAGCTGACCAAGAGACTGGACCTTCCCGCCCATGAGTTTCTCCATCTGTTCACCCAGCCGACATATCTGGAAAATACCGATATGCCAGGGGTAGTGCTCAAACTGCGCGAAGACGACAACAAATGTCCCTTCGTGACTCCTGGCGGATGCACGGTGTATACTGATCGACCGACGGCCTGCCGCTATTATCCGGTGGGGATGGCCGATTTTCATGAAGGGGGAACCAGGGATGCAGCCGGTAATGAAAACATTTCCGAGGAAGAGAAGTTTTTCTTTTTAGTGCGTGAAGACCATTGTAAAGGCTTTGAGGAAGACAAGGAGTGGACGATCCGTGAATGGCGCGCCGACCAGGGAGTCGATGTTCGCGATGAGATGAACAAGGAATGGTTGCGGTTGGTTATGCGCCGTAAATCGTTCGGTCAGCAAGCCAGTTTGTCGGAACAGGCAAAACGCATGTTTTTCATGGCCTCAACAGATATTGCTACCTTCCGCAAATTTGTCTTTGAAAGCTCCTTTCTCGACACCTACGAAATTGATGAAGAGACCATCAAGAAAATCAAAGAGGATGATGTCGAGTTGATGCTCTTTTCTTTCAAGTATCTGGCTGCAACGCTCTTCGGCGCCAAACTCCTCAAGATCAAAGAGGAGAAGATTAAGGCGAAAGTTATTCAAATTAAAGCACGACAGGACGAAAGTGTCATGCAGTCTATTAAAGAGTACGAGGAACTGAAGGCCGATTCTGCACGAAAAAAGGCAGAAGCTGAACGCGACAAGAAATAAGCGGGTAAAGATTTTACATGAAAAAGGCCGAGTGGGCGATTGCCCCTCGGCCTTTTTTTCGCTCCGCTCCAGGAATTACCGGAACGGAGCGGGACTACTGCACTGTTATTCCTGCTCTTTTGTCTCCGGCTCAAGGGCGATGGACAAACTCTTGAGGAATTTCCAGCCTTTCGATACATCCTTTTGGGAATCGGCGAGGAGTTGACCGGCGTTGTCGGGGTTAACCATCTTGAGCATGCGGTAACGGTTTTCGCCGAGGGCGTACTCTTCGAAGTTGATGGTCGGCTCCTTGGAGTCGATGATCAGCGGGTTTTTGCCCTGTGCTTCCAGGTCGGGGTTGAAACGGTAGAGCGGCCAATGTCCACAAGCCACGGCTTTCTTTTGTTGTTCAAGCCCGAGCGCCATGTTGATGCCATGGTTGATGCAATGGGCATAGGCTATAACGAGGGACGGACCGTCATAGGCCTCGGCCTCGGCGATGGCCTTGATGGCCTGGGCCGGATTGGCACCAAGGCTGATTTGGGCCACGTATACATTGCCGTAGGTGGCAAAGATCATGCCCATGTTCTTCTTCGGCATCTTCTTGCCGCCGGAAGCAAATTGAGCGGTTGCCGCGCGCGGGGTGGATTTGGACATCTGGCCGCCGGTGTTGGAATACACCTCGGTATCCAGAACGAGAATATTGACATTTTCCCCGGAGGCGAGGACATGATCAAGGCCGCCGTAGCCGATATCGTAAGCCCAGCCGTCGCCACCGAAGGCCCAAACGGATTTCTTCACCAGGAAATCGGTGAGATGGAGGAGTCGCCGGGCAATGCTGTCACCGTTTTTCAAGAGGATGGCGGTGAGTTCGTCAAGTCGCACCCGTTGGGCTTCGATAGCCATCTGGGTCGATTGATCGGCTCCAAGGATCGCCTTGGCCAGATCCTCTTTGACCATCCCTGCTGCTACTGCCGCGGTTAAAAGCTCGCCGGCCTGAAGGCCGAGTTTGTTGACGGTTGTCCGCATGCCGGCCGCGAATTCGGCGTTGTCTTCAAACAGAGAGTTGGCCCAGGTTGGTCCGCGGCCATCTTCACGTTTGCAATAGGGGGTGGTCGGCAGGTTGCCGCCGTAGATAGAAGAACACCCGGTGGCGTTGCCGACATACATCCGGTCGCCGAACATCTGGGTGATGAGTTTTACGTAGGGGGTCTCGCCACACCCGGCGCAGGCACCGGAAAACTCAAAGAGCGGGCGCATCAGTTGACTACCTTTGACTGTGGCGAGGTTGATATCGGCCGGATTGATTTCCGGCAGGCTGAGGAAGTATGCGACATTTTTTGACTGCACCGAGCGAACTGCCTCGTTGTTCGGAATCATTTCCAGGGCCTTGGTTTTTGCCGGGCAGACACTGACGCACAGGGTGCAACCGCAGCAGTCTTCAGTGAAAATCTGCAGGGCAAAACTCTTGCCTTTGAAACCTTTGCCGACGGCCTCTTTGCTGAGAAATTCTGCAGGAGCACCGGGTTGTTCCGGAAAAATTTTGATACGGTTGGCGGCGTGGGGACAAACCAGGGAACATTGACCACACTGGATACAATTCTCCGGCAACCAGCGGGGTACAGCCACGGCGATGTTGCGTTTTTCATACTGTGTTGTGCCGGTTGGCCAGGTGCCATCGGCCGGAATTTGCGAGACTTTCAGGTTGTAGCCGTTGCCCTCGATGATTCTCGCAGTAACTTCTTTGACAAATTTTGGCGCATGGTCCGGCACCACTGGAGGAATTGCCTTACCATCAACTTTATCGCTGAGCGGAACCTGGGTAATGTTCTTTACCGCTGCATCGACGGCGCCATAGTTCATCTGCACAACTTTGTCGCCTTTTTTACCGTAGGTCTTATAGATGGCCTTCTTGATCGCAGCTATTGCCTCTTCCTGGGTGAGAATACCGGAGATCAGGAAAAAAGCGGTCTGCATGATCATGTTGATGCGGGCGCCCAGTCCCAGCGCGAGACCGAGGGAAACGGCATCGATGATGTAGAACTTAGCGTTCTTGGCGACGAGATCCTTTTGCACCTTGCCGGGCAGCTCTTTCCAGACAGTATCCTTGTCGAAGTTGGTGGTTAAAAGGAAGGTGCCGCCCTCTTCCAGGTTGTTGAGCATGTCGACCTGATTGAGGAAGGTGAAATTATGGCAGGCGATGAAGTTTGCCTTATTGATAAGGTAAGGGGCGATCACAGGAGTTTTGCCGAAACGCAGGTGGCTGGTGGTGATGGAGCCCGATTTCTTCGAGTCATAGACGAAGTAACCCTGTGCCGAGTTGTCGGTTTCCGTGCCGATGATCTTGATGGTGTTCTTGTTGGCGCCGACGGTCCCATCTGAACCAAGGCCGTAAAACATCGCCCGGTACACATCCTGGCCTTCAATATTGAATGCCGGATCAAAGTTGAGGCTTGAATAGGTGACATCGTCATGCGGTCCGACACAGAATTTGTTTTTCGGCGCCATGGATTTCATGTTGTCGAAAACGGCCTTAACCATCGACGGAGTAAATTCCGCCGAGCCGAGACCATATCGCCCCGAGAGGATAACGGGCGGATAAATTGTGGTGTTGGACTCGGAGGCCTCACCGACGGCTGCCCGGACATCGAGATAGAGCGGGTCGCCCGGGGCGCCAGGCTCTTTGGTACGATCAAGGACGGTGATTCTCTCAACCGTTGCCGGCAGGGAATTAACCATAGCCTTGCAGTCAAATGGACGGTATAAACGGACTATTACCATACCGACTTTTTCGCCCTGGGAAATGAGGTAGTCGATCGTAGCGGCGGCAGTCTCGCAGCCGGAGGCCATCATTACGATAACGTTTTCCGCATCCGGGGCACCATGGTAGTCAAAAAGATGATACTGACGACCAGTCAGACCGGCAAACTTGTCCATGGTTTCCTGCACCAGTGCCGGAACCGCATTGTAATATTTATTGACCGTTTCGCGACCGGTGAAATAGACATCCGGATTCTGGGCGGTACCGCGGATGGTCGGATGGTCGGGAGACAGTGCCCGATGGCGATGTTCGAAGATCAGTTCTTCATCGATCATCGTATTCATTTGATCGTAGCTGACTTCTTCGATCTTCTGGATTTCATGGGAGGTTCGGAAGCCATCAAAAAAATGAATGAAAGGAATCCGCGTGGCAAGAGTCGACTGGACGGAAATGAGGGCCATGTCCATCGCTTCCTGAACGTTCTGTGAACAGAGCATGGCCCAGCCGGTTTGCCGGGCGGCATAAATATCACCATGGTCGCCGAAGATGGAGAGACCCTGGCAGGCGATGGCCCGTGCCGTTACGTGAAATACGGTCGGGGTAAGTTCGCCGGCGATTTTGTACATATTGGGGATCATCAACAGTAATCCCTGGGAGGCGGTAAATGTTGTGCACAGTGCGCCGGTGGTAAGAGAACCATGAATTGAGCCGGCTACCCCGGCCTCGGATTGCATCTGGTTGACAACGGGCACTGTTCCCCAGATATTTTTTTGTAGACTAGCGGATTTGGAATCTGCCTCCGCAGCCAGTGGGGTTGACGGAGTAATGGGGTAGAGAGTGATGACTTCACTAGTGGCATAGGCAACATGAGTACACGCCTGATTGCCGTCAATCGTAACCATCTTTCGCGACATGATTTGATCTCCTTTGTAATTGCTTTGATTTATGCGAGTAACATTGCGAAAATATAGATAATAGTATAGAATATTCGGCTGAGAACCATGTTACTGCGCAAAGAAATATCTGCCAATTGTAGTCGAAGGCGCAGCGAATTACAACCAATTCGGTTCATTTTTCCTCCAACTTTTAATGTTATTTGTGCAATAGTTGCAACGAATCAGAATTGTTGATTAGTGCAATAAATAAAACCAAAAAAAGGAAATTTCTATGTTGCGAATGCAAGATCCGGATTTGGAGAAACTCCTGGGATTTTTATCCGGGCAGGAGGAGTTTGTGTTCCTTGACACATCCCGCCCTGACCCTGAAAACTGCCAATCCTTGCTTTTCCTTAATCCGGTCGATCGATTGCTCTGCAGAGGTGGTCAGAGTCTCGAAAAGTACCTTGATGATCTCCAGCAGCGGCTGGCCGATGGCTACTTCCTGGCCGGGTGGGTGGGCTATGAATTCGGGGCGATGCTCGAAGGTGGATGCCATGGCAGCATTTCACGTCACGATTGTCGCACCACTCTTGCCGATCTCGGGGTTTTTCTAAAACCATTTATTTTTAGCCACCTTACGGGAGAAAATGACTTTCCCTTCGATCGGTCATCCGCCTTGAACGATGCTCGGTACTCCATCGACAATCTCAGGCCGAATATGTACAAAGAGGAGTTCATCGAGGCCTTGGAAGCTGTGCGCCGATACATCGGAGCCGGCGACACCTACCAGGTGAATTACACCATGAAACTCCTTTTCAATTTTTCCGGGTCGGCGGAAAGGCTTTACAGTATCTTGCGGCGAAATCAATCGGTTGGATACGGTGCCTATCTTCGTAGCGGCGGTGAGCAAATCTTGTCCTTTTCTCCGGAATTATTTTTTCGAAAAAAAGGGGCAGAAATTACAGCGCGGCCCATGAAGGGAACCGCGCAGCGAGGGAGAAATAGCGACGAGGAGCGGGCGAATAGCCTGGAATTGCACAACGATATTAAAAACAGGAGTGAAAACGTGATGATAGTTGATCTCCTGCGCAATGATCTGGCGCGTTTGCTGCATGGCCATGGACACAGTCGGATCTCTGTCGATTCCCTTTTTGACGTGGAATCCTATGAGAGCCTTTTGCAGATGACTTCAACCATCAAAGCGACAACCGCCTTATCGACCATGCAGGACCTCAAGCTTACCGAACTGTTTCGGGCTCTTTTCCCCTGCGGGTCGATAACCGGCGCGCCAAAAATCCGCACCATGCAGATCATCAATGAACTGGAAAAGGGACCGCGCGGAGTTTACACCGGGGCCATAGGCTATTTTGGACCGGACGGGTCGGCGGTTTTTAATGTCCCCATTCGGACGGTCAGGTTGCAGGGGGGACAAGGGGAAATGGGCATCGGTGCCGGCATTACCTATGATTCCGTGCCGGAGGATGAGTGGCATGAATCGCTCCTCAAAGGAAAATTTTTAACCAACCGGCAGCCGGAATTTTATCTTTTCGAGACGCTTCTCTGGCAGCAAGGTTCGGGCTATTATCTTCTTGAGGAGCATTTGCAGCGACTCGAGAACGGCGCCGGCTTCTTCAAGTTTGCTTGTCATATGGCGGCGATCAGGGCGCGTCTTATCAAAGAAGAGGAAGGTTTTTCGCAGAGTTGTTACCGGGTGCGGCTGGTGCTGGAAAAAGACGGCAGGGTTACGGTGACTGCCGATACGGCTGTCTCGCCGACCCGCACCTCTTTGCCCGTAGTGCCGGAAAAAGTGGTTGCCGGCCATCCGGCAATGGTTGATTTTTCCACCATACGGGTAGATACCAGGGCGGCATGGCCGTTTCACAAGACCTCAAGGCGTGAGTTGTACAATAAAGAATACGCCCGCGCCCTTGACCAGGGTCTTTATGAATGCATCTTCCTCAACGGGACAGGGGCAGTGACCGAAGGCTGTATTACCAATATTATTATTTACAGCGATGGCCGATATAAGACTCCGCCGGTTGCCTGCGGCCTTTTGCCGGGAGTCATGCGTGGTCGACTGCTTGCCGATGCCAGTCCGCCGGTGTTTCTGGAGGAGTTGACGGAGGAGGATGTCAGGGCCGCCGAGGCAGTTTTCGTTTGTAATGCCGTGCGTGGGGTGGTCAGGGTCACCCTGCGGGAAAATCCGATCGGGCTTGAGGGCTTGAAGGGGGAAACGGCAGGCTAGTGTACCATGGCAGTGCCCTGCCCCGTGGCGAGTTGTGTCGGTGGAATGATAAGATTATGTTTCTCACCAAGCGACCTGGCCAGCATCATAAAAGAGGATGGCAGAGGCACATCCCGGTCTTCCATGAGAAAGCCTAACTCTTTTGCCCGCACCAGGGTCTGTGACGTGTCATTGCCTTCCTGATGGTCGCAGAGAGTCTGGATGCGTAAAGCATCGGTGACATCGGCACAAAGTTCCGGCAGTTCGTCTTTCAGGGCCAGCATCTCCTGTTCAATTTCACCCCGGTTCTCGGTGCGGAAACGGACAAATTTTTCCCCCGGGTTTTGCGTCCCGAACACCTCATTGGTAATGGCACCGGCCAAAGCGGCGAGACGGGACAGCTCGGCATCAGGCTTTTTTTTGGCCATACGGCTGCGAAGCTCTTTAAACAAAACCATCTGCACCACGCCCACTGCTTCCCGCAGGGCAGTAAGAAGCTGCGAATTTTCCTTCATTGTTTCGGTATGCATATTCCCCTATCCCTCAGAGCACGATTTTTACGGCGGAATGGTTTTTCAAAATCTCATATATTCTTAATCTGGCTGTTTCATCGGGAACTACAAGCTCGGCATTAACACTGTGATATTTTCCTTTTGAGCTTCTATGGGAGCGACTTATCATAACCGCATGGGGGGAACAGGCTGCGACGATGACGTCTCTCAGCAAGTCGTGGTTTTCGCCGATAACTTTGTATGTCCATGTACAAGGATAGTCGATTTCCGGGCGTTCCGGGGTATCTGCAGAGGATGTTCTATTTATCGATTTCATGGGAGTCTTGGGTGATTTTTTGTTATTAGAAAATGACTTGCACAAGTAATAAGAAATGGTTTAGCAAGAGTCAAGGGAAAGGACCGACCATGCCGTCCGGAGGGCATTTCACTGCTGGCCGGGAATTTTTTAGAAAGCTGCAATAGTCTTTTGTATATAGCCGGGCCAAGTGATACAATTGGTCGGGAGACAGATCATGCATTAATGACAAAAGCCTTACCATAGAGAGAAACACCTTGGAATTAAATGAAAAAAAAGAAGTGCTTGATGCGCTTTTTGAGAGCGAGGCGCAGAAAAGAGCCATTGTTGAAGGGTTTTCCGGAATCCTGATCCTTTTCGATCGTGCTCTGAAGGCCCAATGGGTAAATAGGGCGACGCACACAAGATATGCTGAAGCTATCGGCAAGAGCTGCCATGAAATTTTCTGTTCGCAGAGTGAAAAATGTGAATCCTGTGCCTTCCAGCGGTGCGTACAGTCCGGAAAAATTGAATCAAGCATCCAGAAAACCGGTATCTTCGGAGTGGATGGTGACGAATTGGTTTTTGACATCACAGCCTCACCGGTAAAAGATAAACATGGTGGTGTTGCCGGCATTATAGGGATAGCCCAGAATGTGACGGAACAGTTCAGGCTTGAGAGACAACTGCGCCACACCCAAAAGATGGAGGCTATCGGGACATTGGCCGGAGGGGTTGCCCATGACTTCAATAACGTGCTCACCCCGATCATGGGATATACCGAAATCATCCGCTTGAAAATGAAGCAGGACGGTTTTTCCGATAAAGCCGTTTTCGATTATCTCGAAGAAATTCTCAAGGCGGCGAAAAGGGCAAAATCGTTGGTGGAACAGGTCCTGACCTTTTCGCGAAGTATTGAGAAGAAGGAGGTGCTGCAATATATTCATCCCATCGTCAAAGAGGTGATGAAACTCATGCGCGCTACCTTGCCGAGTACCATTGTTATTCAGGAAATGATCGACGAACATTGCGGCCGGGTATTTATCGATCCGGTGCAGATCCATCAGGTGCTGATCAACCTTTGTACCAACGCATCGCATGCCATGTCCGGTCGACATGGCACGTTGAAGGTTACGCTGGGACTTACGCCCCAGACCGGAGACGGCAAGGAATGGCTCGAATTGAGTGTCGCCGATAGCGGTTGCGGCATTGATGAAAAACTCCTCGACAGGATTTTCGAACCCTATTTCACTACTAAGGAGAAAACCAGCGGCACCGGTATGGGCCTGGCAATGGTACATGGTATAGTCAGCCGCCAAGGCGGATTTATCAAGGTCGAGAGTGAAATTAACAAAGGTTCTAACTTCCGGGTGTTTCTGCCGTTGGCACAAAAAGAAACGGCCATTGAACAGATTGTTTCTCTAGGGGAGTTGCAAGGCGGGTCAGGAAAAATCCTTCTTGTGGATGACGAAGAACAGGTGGTGCAGGTCACTGGCGAGATCCTGCAAAGTCTCGGATATACGGTCGTCTGCAAGACTTCACCACGAGAGGCAATTGCACTGTTCTCGCAGGATCCCAGCCAGTTTGATATGCTTGTCACCGATTTGACAATGGCCGAGTTGACCGGGCTGGAGTTGAGTGAAAAGGTGAAGAGCATGCGACCGGACATGCCCATAATCCTTATAACCGGCTATTCGGATCAGGTTTCAAAGGATGCTGCGGTCGGAGCGGGCATAGATGAATACTGCATGAAACCTATCTCCATGCGCGAGCTGTCGACGATAGTCGGAAAATTCCTCGGCAGCGGAGTGGGTACGGCAGCTCTTCAGCGATATCGTCCCAATTGAAATGCCATAGCGGCCGACTGCACCCGAATGGGTGGGAGGGTTATTTCGGTGCATGGTGACATTTCAGTGAGCGTTTGAATTTTTGTACGAAATCGTAGGCTTCCTCAATCCGTTGTTCCGATATTTCTCCTTTATATACAGCCTCAAGAACCGCCTTTTTTGTTTTCTGCAAAATACCGGGGTCGTGTGTCAGGTTGTTACCGATTATCAGGAGATCAATGCCTGCGGTAAGTGCTTGGCAGCAGGCTTCTTGCAAACCATAGCCGTCGGTTATTGCCTTCATCTGCATGTCGTCGGAGATGATCAGGCCGGTGAAATGGAGATCGTGGCGAAGGAGTGTCTGGAGGGTAGCCCTGGACAAGGTTGCCGGATACCTAGCGTCAAAATTTCTGTTAATGAGATGGCCAACCATAATAGCTTCGGCCCATCCGGTATCGATAAGGAGCCGATAAGGTTCCAGTTCACTTGCACGCCAAGAGGCACTTATATCGACAAAGCCCAGATGGGAGTCGCGGTCGGAGCTGCCGTGGCCGGGGAAATGTTTCAGACAGCACTGTATGCCCTCTGCCCGGTGTTCTCTGATCCAGGCGGTCGCATGGGCGGCAACCGTTTGCCCATTGTCGGAGAAACTGCGTCCATAGCGGCCGATTATCGGATTCTCCCTGTTGACGTCGATGTCGACCACCGGCGCCAAATTCAAATTCACTCCTGTTGCTCGCAGCATGCGCGCGGTCTGCCGGGCACTTGCCACGGTCGCTTGCATATCCCCTGTGCTGCCCAGCTCGGCGGCTGTGAGAGTGACCGGAAAGCCTCTCTCCTCACGAAAACGATTCACTTTACCGCCTTCCTGGTCGACTGCAATGAGAAGATTTCCCCCGGCCAGCTTCTGAAGCTCCGTGGTGAGTTTTTGCAATTGTTCAGCGCTGATAATATTGTGGGTGTCTTTTTTTTCCGCGAGGAACCGGTCAAAGAGGATAACACCGCCAAGGTTTTCCTCTTCTATGTCCCTGGCAATCGGGTGATTTATCGACACGGTATCTCCTGCGAAACCGATGAGGAAGAGTTGCCCGATCTTTTGCCGCAATGTGGAATGCTGCACAGAAGCCTCCAGTGCCGTGGTCCGTTTCTTGATCTCCGCTGCCAGGTGAGAAATGAGGAGTACTGTGCACCGGGCTAATTGTCAAAGATTTTTCAAATTTCCCTGTGTCAATATTTTGTCATCACCGGTACAGTAGAGGAGGATATGATGAATATTCCTTTCAGAAGTGTAGATTGCAGCAAGGGGGAAATAATATATTACTATTTATAATCAACATCATAGAAGATAAGGAAGAGATTTTTTGGGATGGTGAGAGCGTGATGGCATAAAAAATGCTTTTTCGATATAAAACAAGAGAATAAGGGTAAAGATTTTCTTGTAACGGACGATAAGAAGAGTATCCAGAAAAAGACCAACCCAAGGCACATCATTAGGACGCATCCATGACTATTACAACCAAAGAAAATCAATTTTCCACCTCCCACCTCAAGCAGGTTGAGTTGGAGAAAGTTATGGTTGAGCTTGATTCTCTGAAGAGGCAATCGGAACGACTTGACCTTATCAATAAACTGCATGGACGGATGGCCGGGGTGTTGAGCCTCAGCGGAATGATTGAAGCCTATTCGGTATGGCTCATGCCTTTGGTGGGACATGAACTCATCGGCTACAACAACAGCCAGCGCAACAAACGCCATCTGTTCTGTTCCGGGCACGGCCCCTACCGGCGGAAAGCCATTGCTTTTGCGGAACAACTCATTGCCGAAAAGACAGTTTTAGATGGCTCGTACGCAGTAAAAGACGGTCGTTTCGCCTATAGGTGGATCTTTGAAACCGCCGACGATGCCGGCATCCTGTTGATTTTGAAAGAAGGCTATGAACTTTCCGTTGAGGAGTTGGATCTTGTGAACCACTCTCTTGAGATCCTGGCCGAGTGTCTGCGTCGTGGTCTTGAATATGAGGATTTGTTTGAGCGGGCGAGCAGCGATTCGTTAACCGGACTTTCCAATCGCCGGGTCTTTGAAGATCGGATTATCGGCATGATGGACAGTGCCCACAGATATAATAATCCCTTGTCCATGGTCTCTATGGACCTCGACCGGTTCAAGGAAATTAATGATAATCTCGGCCATCAAAAAGGTGATGAGGTGCTGAAGGCAGTGGCTGCGGTATTAAAGCGCGCCGTTCGCTCCACCGATCTTCTGGTACGTATGGGCGGGGATGAATTTCTCCTGGTTCTCGATAATACCGATCTGCAGCACGGAAGAATATTAGCAGAGAGGTTGTGTGCAGCTGTCAACGAACTGAATATCTGGGCCGATGATCAAACGAAACTGGGAGTAAGCATCGGGATGTCGGAACTGCGCAAGGGAGAATCTCTGAAGCAGTGGGTGGAACGTACCGACGACATCCTTTACCACGCCAAAGCCGGAGGCAGATCGAGGGTCGCTGTCGAATAGAATATCCGGTGACATTAGGGAACAAAAAAAGGCCGACTTGCAAAAGTCGGCCTTTTTTATTGGATGCGGCGCTGGTTGCCGGCGCTTCAGTTTTTTTCCACCACTATCTTCAGGGGAATTATATGGAGAGAGCGGTTCTGCTGTTCGGTGTATCCCAGCGACCAGCTGGTGCAGCGGTAGGACCCTCTGAGTAATGTCTCGATATCTTTGACTATCCCCTGAACATTGATAACAGGATGACGAGAAAACACCTGGGGCAGACCCTGGGTCAGGTTGCAGGCCAGGCAGCGGTTTGGCCGCTCGTGCAGGCGCAGTTCCATGATGAGGGTGTTGCCTTTGTGCTCGCGATAAGCCAGTTCGATGTCATAGGAACCCTCGTCGGCATCGCCGAAAAGGGCTTCAAAAAATTGGTTGGACCTGTCTTTCGGGAAAATTGTTGCAAGATTTTCCTTGGTTAGAACCATTTTCAATGGGTCGGTTGTCATGATGTTTTCGGCTCGGCCTTGTGTCGATGTTGAAGGGTCAAGAACTCCTGATTTCGGGGGCTTGCGCCGGATACTATACCAGCGAAGCTGATTTTGTCAACCGCTGTTGCGGCTGTAAAATCCCTGTGTTAAAGTGGCGGCCATGAAAACTGATGGAAATTCATGGCCGCAGGGAGCTGTATCGGGGATAGTGAATCTGCAGCAACTCAACGAGTCGCAATACGCGGCGGTAACCACTACCGCAGGCCCGGTACTGGTCATTGCCGGTGCCGGCAGCGGCAAGACCCGAACGCTGGTGTATCGCGTCGCCCATCTGGTCGAGCAGGGCGTCCCTCCCGAGTCCATTCTCCTCCTCACCTTTACCCGCAAGGCCAGCCAGGAGATGTTGTGGCGAGCCGGCAGGCTGTTGAACGAAAACTGCAGCCGGGTGGTCGGCGGCACCTTTCACGGCATCGCCAATATGCTTCTCAGGCGGTACGGGGGGCAACTCGGCTTCGGCTCCTCCTTTACCATCATAGACAGGGGCGACGCCGAGGGGATTATCAATCTTCTCAAATCTTCGCTCGGGCTCGGTAAGAAAGACAAGCGCTTCCCTTCGAGACGGGCGGTGATCAATATGATCAGCGGCTCGATCAACAAATCGATCGCCCTGGAAGACTTGATTGACGCTCAATATTCCCATCTTACCGAACATCTTGAGGATATCCTCACCCTGCAAAAGCATTATCAGGCTTTTAAATTCGACCACGGGTTGATGGATTACGACGACCTGCTGGTAAACTGGAAGCGGTTGCTGGTCGAGTTGCCGGAGGTTCGCCGGGCCATCTCGACGCGCTTTGCCTACATCATGGTCGATGAATATCAGGACACCAACCTCATCCAGGCCGATATTATCCGGTTGGCGGCCGACGTCCACGACAATGTCATGGTGGTGGGCGACGACTCGCAATCGATCTACTCCTTCCGGGGTGCTGATTTCTATAACATCATGCGCTTTCCCAAGGTCTTCGGCAATACCAGGATCATTAAACTTGAGGAAAACTACCGTTCGACCCAGCCGATTCTCTCCTTTACCAACGATATCATTAAAAATGCTGCGGAAAAATATACCAAGACGCTCTTTACCAAGCGCGAAGGCGACCTTCGGCCGTTGATTTTTGCCGCTGCCGACGAGCGGGAGGAGGCGGCCTTTATTGTCAGGACGGTGCGCAAATTGCTGGCAGATGGTGTTGCCTTAACCGATATCGCCGTGCTTTTTCGCTCCAGTTTTCATTCCTATAAGTTGGAGTTGGAACTGGCCGCAGCCGCCATCGATTATGAAAAGCGGGGTGGCCTGAAGCTGACCGAGTCGGCGCACATGAAGGATATGATTGCTTTTATGCGGGTACTGGGGAATCCGCAGGATACCCTCTCCTGGAACCGGATGCTTCTCCAGCTGGAGCATGTCGGGCCCACCACCGCCCAAAGGATTTCGGCGACCATTGCCCAGGCAACAGACCCATTCCAGGCGCTGGCCAAGTATCCGGCCGGGAAAAGCTGGCAGGAAGGATTTGCCGGACTCGTGCAGCTCTTTGATGAGCTGCTGGCCGATGACCACCGACTGTCAATCCTCTATGAAATTGTCCTTAAATATTACCAACCGATTTTCGAGCGATTATACAGTGACGATTTTCCCAAGCGCCAGAAGGATATAGATCAGCTGAAAAGTATTATGGACGGCTACGAAGATCTGCAAAGTTTTATCGACGATACCAGTCTCGACCCCCCGGAAGAAGCCGCTGCCGATGGCAAGGGGCTGGAACGACTGGTGTTGTCGACGATCCATTCCGCCAAGGGTTTGGAGTTCGAGGCTGTCTTTGTCATCGGCATGGCCGACGGCCGTTTCCCCCATGCCTCGGCAATTTTTGGAGAGCAATGGGAGGAGGAGAGGCGGCTGCTCTATGTGGCGGCGACCCGGGCGAAAAAATACCTCTACCTCACCTACCCGCGGCAGCTTATGACCCAGGATAGACAGTTTCGCCGCACCGGGATGTCGCCTTTTTTAAGCGAGTTGAGTGGCGGACTGTATGAGCGGATCGGCGAAAAATCGATGACAGGGCCCGAGGCATTTGTTTTTCAAAGCACAGAGGAATTTCCACCGTCGCCGCGAAAAACCAAGTCGAAGAGGTTGGAGATGAGCGATTTTTCTCTAGGTGCCAAGGTCAATCACCCGTTTTTCGGCAATGGCACGGTTACCAAAATATCGACAGGACGATCCCTGGATATCCAGTTCGACCGGCATGGTTTGAAGACCTTGCACCTTGATTACGCAAAACTGACAATTATTTGACACTCGGGGCTCGGGCGATGGCCCGTAGTCCACCCTTTCTACCCATACGAACGACCATGAACATGACATACGCTGAAGTGCTGGCCCATCTCGACGCCCTGCAGATGCATAAAATCAAGCTGGGCCTTGAGGCCATGCAGTCCTTTCTCGCCAAAGTCGGACGGCCGGAAAAGAGTCTTCGCTTCGTGCACGTTGCCGGAACCAACGGCAAAGGCTCAGTATGCGCTGCTCTCGGCGAGGTGCTGGGACGGGCCGGCTACCGGGTGGGTGTCTATACTTCGCCGCATCTCTGCAGTGTGCGGGAGCGGTTTCGAATTGGCCGGGAATATATCAGCGAGGCGGCTTTTGCCGAACTCGGCAGCAGGATATGCCGGATACTTGCCGGGGGGCAGATTACCTACTTTGAATTCACAACGGCCCTCGGCTTGCTGTGGTTCGCCGAGTCGCAGGTTGATCTGGTGGTTTTTGAGACCGGCATGGGCGGCCGACTCGATGCGACGAACGTAGTGACTCCCCTGGTTTCCGTCATCACCAGTATCAGTATGGATCATGAGGCCTATCTTGGCACTAGCCTCGCTGAAATTGCCGGAGAAAAGGCGGGGATAATAAAGGCCGGTGTGCCGGTGGTCTCCGGGGCGGTTCATCCGGAGGCGGCACAGGTAATCGAAAGAGTCAGTCGGGAGCGGCAAGCCCCTCTTTATTCGCTTCGTCAAGAATTTGACTATACGCTTGGACCCGCTGCCACCTGGACATGGAGAGGCGGCAATGCCTTTGCAAACCTGGCGATAGAAAAGCTGCAGAGCAGCCGCGCGAGCCTGGTCCAACCGGAAAACGATTCCCTGGTTATTGCCGTCCTGCAGCTTTTGCAAAAGATGGGTTTTGTCGTAGGCGAGCAGCATCTTCGCGCCGGGCTTGCCGAGGTGAAATGGCCGGGCAGGATGGAGTACTTCGAGCAAGATGCCCCTGCCACCGACCAAAGCAAAAAGGTTAAAAAACTCCGCTATCTCCTTGACGGAGCGCATAATCCGGATGGCGTCAAAAATTTGGCGAATACCTTGTCGAGTAATTTTACCTACCGAAGGCTTATCGCCGTTTGGGGTTCGATGGTTGATAAGGATCTGTCCACCACCCTTGGGGCGATTGCACCGCTGGTTGACGACCTGATCTTTACCCGACCGGCGGGTGAGCGTGCCGCCGCACCCGAGCAGATGGTCGCCTACCTGCCAGAGGAACTGAAAGGCCGAGCACGTTGTGTGGCAAATATCCAAGAGGCTGTGGTTGCGGCTCAAGATGCGGCCGAAGAGGAGGATCTCATTGTGGTGGGTGGTTCCCTGTATCTTCTTGGAGCGGTACGGCAAATATTATTGGGAGATCTTGCCTAGTGGCACGGGAGTATCTCGATTTTGATGCCCCGGACGATGCGGAAATCCGCCGCGAGCGGGCAAAAGCCAGGGAGATGCGCAAAAGCAGATGGTGGCAGCAAAAGACCGCTCCCGGTCTGTGCCACTACTGCGGCCAAAAGGTCAATTTTCATGATCTGACCATGGACCATCTGGTTCCTTTGGCGCGAGGTGGACGGTCGACCAAGGAAAATCTCGTCCCCTCCTGCAAGAATTGCAACAATCTGAAAAAGACCATGCTGCCGATCGAATGGCAGGAACACCTGGATCGCTCGCGCCATGAAAGCAGCTGAAAAGGGAATCCAACCTTATTATTCTTCTCGCATGTTTCCGCGATTTAGTTTAAAAACCTTGAGCAAATTTTCAAATTTGAGTATTTTACGCCACATATGGACGGGTAGCTCAGCTGGATAGAGTGTTGGCCTCCGAAGCCAAAGGTCGCGGGTCCGAATCCCGCCTCGTCTACCAAAAAATACAGCCACTTAGCGATTATTTTCGTTAGGTGGTTTTTTGTTTTGCTACCCTATTGCTACCCTAAGAGGGGGACGGAATTAAAGTAAAAATCAAACTTGTACTGGTTCAACGGGTATTGGAGCTTTTTTGATATTTGAGTTAACATACTCGAACGGAGGAAAAGGCGGTGATTCCACTTAAGCTTAGTAGCTTCTTGTTCAAACAACTGGCACCACCTCTCACAATATGATGGTGTCGCTCAATGAAAATTTGATAATATTGTTGTTACTATATGGATTTAGGGAATTTTTGACAGACTAATTGGCGGTGGCGGTAGGGTTCTGGCTGGTTTTAACTCTTTTTAACAAGTACCTTCTCCATCAGAATAAATTGAGTGTCACTGTTTCTATAATAAACGGGGGTGGCAAAGCATGTTTCCTGCAATTTTTTTTACACTGGTTACCGGCTTCATAGTCTATCTTCTTTTTTTTAGAGAACACAAAAATACTGAAATTCCTTCACGTACAACTAAAAAAGTTAAAAATGCTGATCAGCCAGAACAGGAATACACCTTCGAGACCATGGAAGATAAGTCTTGTGAGTCAGGTGATGACGATGTGGACAATTTTGAAAGGTTCGATTTTTACAAAGCAGAAATGCTATCAGCCATTGGCAATTATCATATTGAATATGAAGACCAGAAGGGCAAAAGAACAGAGCGTGATATCCAGGTAAAGCGGGTTCATGAAGTTGAAGGGAAATATGCCGTAGATGCTCACTGCCTGCTCCGAAACCAACACCGGTCCTTTATTGATGAACGTATCAAAAAGGTAATAAATCTTGACACCGGAGAAATAGTTAAGAGTCTCGCCGTTGACGCCATTGCCCAATATAACAACTCAGGAGAAGGTCAGGTCTTAACGGCCATTAACAAAGATTGGCAAGGAATGGCAATCCTTGCTTTCGTGTGCCGTGCCGATGGGCAGATGCGTAAGCCAGAGCGATTAATTGTCGCTGAATATCTAAAAAAACGTTGCCCACAGGTATCCGCCTATGAAAACGAAATTGATGCTGCAATCAAAAATCTGCTCGATCCAGACCACCGAGAATATGCTCGTATTGTTCGAGATCTAAAAACAACAGGAGCGCGCCAACATTTACTCGATCTCTTTGAATATGCCAAAAAAATTGTGGCAACTCAGAAAACGATTACACCAATGGAGAAAGCGGCATTGGAAGTTCTTGCAGAAGCTGTGACGTAGTTCTGGAGGAAACTCTTGAAACTGGAATCTCACATGAAATTGGATTATAGCCACACCTCAGAGAAGTGAACTCCCCGCTAATATTCAATAGCGACACCGACAACATTTAGTGTTGTGCTCATTGGCTGTGTAAAAACAAGTATACTTCGTTTTACACTTTTTCATCGCCCTGAAGCCCGCATTTCTTTATGTATAAATAAGTCAAAAATTATTAATTTGACATATTGTCTACGATAGTATAGACATGTATTTACACATGAAGCAATTGACCAATTCAACAAGGGGCAAAAAATGACCGGGCAAAAAATAGGCTATATAAGGGTGAGCAGCGTAGGGCAAAACACTGATCGTCAACTTGACGGTGTGAAACTCGATAAGCAGTTTGAAGAAAAGGTATCTGCAAAAGACCGAAACCGGGCGGGGCTTTCAGAGTGCCTTGAGTATCTCCGGCATGGTGATGAACTTCATGTGCATTCCATTGATCGGCTTGCCCGAAATCTGGTGGACCTGCAGAACATCATTTCTTCTTTAAACGAAAAGGGCGTGTCTGTTCATTTCCACAAAGAAGGGCTTCAGTTCTCCGGGTCCGACAATGCAATGAACAAACTCATGTTGCAAATGATGGGGGCCTTTGCCGAGTTCGAGCGTAGCCTGATCCGTGAGCGGCAAGCGGAAGGAATCGCCAATGCAAAGAAGAACGGTGTGCAGTTCGGCAAGGAACAAAAGCTTTCTCCCGCCCAGGTAGAAGAAGTTAAAGAATTAGTGAAAAACAGGTATGGCAAAACAGAAATTGCCGAGAGATTTAAGGTCTCTCGGCAAACGATTTATAATATTCTGAAATGAGGGTGAAGACCTGGCCGGCAAAACTCAATGTTTCGGTTCTATGCCGTTACACTGTAACGTTTTTTCGGTTCAGCAAGGGCATGTGAACAACAGGGTGAATTCACCCAATCTTTTTCTTGATACAATTCAAACCACTTACGATTAAAACTGGACAATCTTTCTCAAGTTTGCTACAATCCCCGAAATTGTATCTTATGAGAGAGGACCGTTTTGAACT
>Ga0209697_10000659_pt1 | contig 56700 bp, 28 predicted proteins | sample AliMusrvi5mmetaG_FD_184115 | JGI IMG/M metagenome (GOLD analysis project Ga0209697, IMG submission 184115) | Freshwater lake bacterial and archeal communities from Alinen Mustajarvi, Finland, to study Microbial Dark Matter (Phase II) - Alinen... | ecosystem: Environmental > Aquatic > Freshwater...
GGCCAGCAGAAGTTGCACTACATTTTCGACTCGGACGCCGCCGCCCGCCCGCAAACCCGCATCAATAAAGGATCCTTACTTTTTGTGACCCTCCAAACTGTAGAAGACGGGCCAAGGCAGGTATCCGGAGCATGTTCGCATCTTGCGCAACCGTCTATTTGACATCGGTTCCCGGCCCATTCGCGGCGAGCACTCCATGGCCATCGAAGCCGGCGCCGCGCGTTTCTTGGAGATTGCGGGAAACATCATCGACCGGGCCTATGGAGCAGGAATCGTGGCCAATGGCGCTTGGGGGCAAAATCCACTGCGGGAGGAAATTCCGTTCCTGCGTTCGTTCATCCATCACAACAAGATCACCAACTGTTTGCTGCACACCAGTGACTGGGGCGGGATCGACATCTACCGGGTGGGCGGGGCCGTGTACAATAACATCGTCTATAACCCGGTCGGCCAGTGGTTTTGGTCGTATCGCCAGCATGAGAAGATCCGCAAAGATTCGACAAAACCGCCAACGGTCGAAACTTTGGGAATGGCCTACTACCTGAACGGCCCGGGGGCGATGAACTACTGTCTGTTTAACAACGTAGCTTGGGGGCGCACCACTGACGCAAATGATCCGGCTGTCAATTATTTGGGTCTTATGTCTGCCAAGCCCCTCAACAGCTTTGTTAATAATACCGTTTACAATTTCACCTGCGGCGCCCTCCTGACCCGAAACAACGTTCCCTGTCTGCTGGGCAATCTGTTCGTGGATACAACAACTGCGATCAAAACCGATCTCAAACATGACGAACCCGAGGCCTTTGCCCGCTCGCACTGGAACGGCACAATCATTGCCCGCAACATGGCCATCGGGCAGGTCGGTCTAGTTTGGCGTTTCGTCGATTACGTTCCGCTGGTCACGATTGACAACGTGCGTTCCTATCTCGCGCCGTTCCAACCGGTCGATGGCTCCATCGGGCTTCAGGTTGCAAAGGCACCCTCCTTCCGCAATGCGGGTGCCGGTGATTTCCGGCTCGTTCCAGGCAGTCCCGCGATCGGCGCCGGTGTGCGACCCTTCCTCCCCTGGCGGCTTATGTATGAGGTGGGCGTCTGGCGGTTCCATGCGGATCCGTCCGATCCGAAGCGGATTCGCGACGAGCATTTTCTAATCACCGAGGAATGGCCGGCGCGCCTTGACCGCGATGAGCAAGCCCGGCACGACTTGGTCTGGCAGGGAGATTCCGCGATGAAGTTTGTGCCGGGGCCGCTGGAGGATTGGACCGACAGCGCGCTGGCGCTCGACGGGAAAGCCGGTTTCTGCGCGATTGGCCAGCCGCAGTTGCAAAAGGAGATCAAGGACGAGAAGACCGGCAAGGTGCTGGTCGCAGGAACCGCGCGCCGCACGGCGGACATGGGTGAAAACAACTTCCTTGTTGAAGCCTATTTCAGCACCGCAGCAGGGCAGAAAAGCGGCGTGATTGTCTCCAAGGGGAACGGCTACAGCCTCGATCTCGACCCGGCGGGCAACCCGCGCTTTTCGTTGCAAGGCGCGGACGCCAAAGGGAGTCGCGCGGCGGCTGTCGCGGTGAACGATGGCCAATGGTACCATGTCATCGCCGAAGCCGACCGTTCCGATGCGCAGGGAATTCATCTCTACGTGGACGGAAAGTTGTGCGATGGCGCATGGACGGGCGCGATGCCCAAAGGCTCGCTTCAAAATGCCGATGACCTGGTTGTGGGGAAAGGTGTTTCCGGCGCAATAGCCTTTCTGCGGATTTCGCAGGGAACGCTGCGCGACGCGGAGACAACCATCGGGGAGTTATACGCCTGGGAATTCGACGGTCCATTTCTGCGCGACTTCATGGGAGTCAAGCCGGTCGGCAAACGCGACGCCGGTGCGTTTCAACACGCGGACTAAACTGGCAAACAACCCATCTACGAACAGAAATATCTAATAAAAACACTGAACGTGACCGTCTGGAACGAATGATTTTTACTCCCCTCGACTGGCTCATCATCAGCGTTCCGTTTATCGCTGTCTTCTCCGTGGCTGTCTATCTCAGGCGATATATGCGGAGTGTGGCGGATTTTCTCGCGGCGAGCCGCACCGCCGGGCGGTATCTCATGTGTGCCGCCAATGCGGAGACAGGTGCCGCATTCGGAGTCGTCGGGATGGAGGTCACATCCCGGTCGGGATTTTGCCTTGGCCTCTGGGGAATGTTCGCGGCCATGGTGAGCCTGTTCATGGCCATCACCGGGTGGGTCAGTTACCGGTTCCGCGAAACGCGGTCTCTGACCTTCGGGCAGTTTTTCGAGTTGCGCTACAGCCGGGGCGTCCGGGTCTTCTTCGGTTTGATTGGCTTTTTTGCAGGGGTCATGGGTTTTGGGATCATGCCGGGGGTTATGGCCCGTTTCATTGTCTATTTCGTCGGGTTTCCCACGGTTCTCGTCCTTGGCCCGTTTCACGTCTCCACGGCGACTCTGTTTATGGCCGTCCTGCTCGGGATCCCGCTCCTGCTCATCCTCTCCGGCGGGCAGATCACCGCGATGGTGACCGACTGCCTCGAGGGGATTATTTCCGGCCTGTTCTACCTGGCGATCGCGGTCACGATCCTCTTTCTTTTCTCCTGGGCCGACGTGAAGGTGGCGCTCTTATCGGGGGCGCCCGGGCAGTCGTATATCAACCCGTTCGACACCTCCGGGCATCGCGACTTTAACATGGGCTACATGCTCATCGGCATCGTGATGAGCATTTACTGGTTCCGCGGCATCAGCACGTTCACGACCGCCGCGAAGAATGCGCACGAGGCGCGAATGGCCAGCATTCTCGGGTGGTGGCGCGGATTTGTCAGCGGCGGCTTGGGGGGGCTGATTGTCCTTGCCGCTTTCACGGTTCTCCACAATCCCGCGTTTTCGGAAAAGCTCCAAGTCGTCAACCAACTCCTCGCCCACATCGACAATGAGGCCGTGCGCAGCCAGATGCGAATGCCCCTTGCCATCCGCACGATGCTTCCGAGCGGGATACGCGGCGCCTTTTTCATCACTGGGATTTTCGGGGTCATCGCCTACTTCAGCTCCACGCTGCACAGCCAGGGCGGAGGATTTGTGCAGGACGTGATGCTTCCCTTCCGCAAGACGCCACTCGCCCCCGACCGTCATATTTTCTGGCTCCGCGCGGGTACCGTGGGAGTGGCGCTCTGCGCCTTTGTTTTCAGCCTCCTCTTCAAGACGTCCGACGCGCTGCAAATGTTTCTGACGCTCACTGCGGCGATTGGCGGCGGAGCCGGCGGCGCCATCGTGATCGGCGGGCTCTATTGGAAGAAGGGAACCACACAGGGTGCCTGGACAGCCCTGGTCCTCAGTGTGACCCTTGCCCTCGGGGGACGTGTGGTGCAGGAGACATGGGTCCGCCTTGACCCGTGGCTTGTCCATATGCTCGGCCCGGGAAAGCTTGCCTCATACCTCGCAGCTTATCCGGATCGCTGCCCGATGAACAGCCAGTGGATGACGTTCTACATCATGGCGATCTGCGCCATTTCATATGTCGCGGTCTCCCTCCTCACATGGAAGCAGGAGTTCGATCTCGAACGGATGCTGCACCGGGGAAAATATTCCATCGAGAAGATCGAAGAGGTGAACCCCGCCGTCCCGCGACGCCGTTTCTCCCTTGGCCGTCTCCTGGCCGTGGACGAGCACTTCACTCTGGGCGACAAGTTTATCGCCTACGGCATCTTCATTTGGGAATTTGGAGGCAACTTCATCGGGGTCATCATCCTCGTTTGGAACCTGTGCTTCTGGCGGTGGCCCGACAGTTGGTGGCTCAATTTCTTCGGAATCCGCGGTGTGCTCTGCGGCATGGTCATCGGCTTCTGCGTCCTTATCTGGCTCACCATCGGAGCCATTCGTGACATGATCCGGCTCTTCGCCGCCCTCAAAGCCGTGGTCCGCAACGACGCCGACGACGGCATGGTTCGCGACCACCACAACGTGGGCGAACCGAACGGCGGCACGAAACAGTGATATTGAGGGGCACGACACCGCATTAACTCCATCAACCAAAAACAGACACCACTAAGGAATTCAAAAATGAAACTTCTCAATTCACAAATAACAATACTCTTGGGAGCTGCGATGCTGCTTCCGGGGTCGTCAATCATCGCGTCGGCATCCGAACCGGCTGCGCCGTATTTCTGGCAGGTGCCGAGTGCGGAGGTGACGCCGACCGGCGATTTAGTTTGGTCTCCCAGGCCGTTCGTGTTTCACGCCGATCCGGCAGCCCGCTATATTGATTTTCAATCGGGCGACGACAAGAATCCCGGCACGAAAGACTCGCCATGGAAGCACCATCCGTGGGATGCAGCTGCCACCGGCAAAGCCGCAGCAGCCACGGGTGTGCATACCTATGTTTTTAAGGGCGGAGTCACCTATCGCGGAGCCCTTGTGGCCAAGGAATCGGGCACAAAGGAATCGCCGATCCGGCTGACGCGTGACCCGTCCTGGGGCGAAGGCGAGGCGGTGATTTCCGGGGCGCAGGAAATCAAGGGCGGCTGGAAACGCTGCGACGCCGCGAGCGCGCCTAACATTCCAACCCCGGAGAAGTGCTGGTATCAGGACATCGGGACCAAGTTCGTGCCGCGCGCGTTGTGGGCGGTGGATGCGAAGGGCGTCATCACCCGCATTCCGATTGCCCGGACGCCGCACTGGCAGGCGACCGATCCCAACGACCCGCGCACCAACTGGCGTGAGTGGACGGATCTTCTGCAAGTTTGATCATGCCGCCAAAGGAAATCAACGATGCGTAAGACAGCGCTAAAATGAATGCGAAAAAACGCAAAAGGCAATTGAGGGTTTCCCGTTGGGGTTCTTGTCCACGGTCGTCGCGGGTTGTTTTTCAGCATGTTCTGTTCGTTTCAGAGCCCGTCAAGCTTGATTCCGCCGAAGCGCATGGTTATAAGGATTATACTCGAGTGCTATGGGATGGCTGCGAAAGTGTTTATTCGCCTTTTGGCTTTCGTCAGCGCCGCCCTCTGGAACGTTCCTTCCGCGGGAGCGTTCCCCCTTCAATCCAAACCGGTTCGATGACATGTTCCATCGGGTGGGTGACAAACCCGCGCACCCCTTTTAAATACTGTGTTTCCAGAACCCCGAGGGCGCGCTCGTAAAGGGTAATCGTGTCGTAGTTGCAGCCCGAGATGCGCGGGATGCCGCGGTGACGTTCATTCGTGCTCAAAACCGCCGCCAGCGCTGTTTCATCCGGAATTTTTATCCCGGATACGAGCAGCGGATAGATAAACGCCCAGTGGAATCCAAGAATCGCGTCGGGCTGAAATTTCCGCAACCATTTCAAGCAGGAGGCTTCCAGAGGAAAAGAGGCTTCAAGCGGGCGCGTCCGGTGCAGATTTTCACGGTAATCCCACCATTCCAACGCAATCCCGCAGTTATCCCCGAGTTTCATTTTATAAGCGAGAAAAGCGCCGCGCATCGCCAGGTCGTCCCGCTCGCTGGCCGAGGGATACATCAGGACGGCAACCCGCCGGTAGCCGCGCCCGGTGATCGTTTCCAGCGCTTTGAGCATGTAGTCAAACGTGCTGAGCCGCACTAGGTTGAAAGCGAGTTCCGGCATTCCCCGGCTGAGTTTCACCACGGGGAAACGGTTCCAGTCAAATTGCGCATAATTTTTCCAGAAAGAGGATTGTGTGCTCCGAAGCGAAAGAATCAATCCGTCCACCCCCTGTTGCCAAAGACTCCTGGAAGCGGCTTCCGGGGAGGGGAATTTATCGGCCATGAAAACCCGGCCCTCCCATCCGCGCGCCTCGCAGGCCGGCAAAAAAAAGCGGTCCACCTCCCAGGGGGCGTCGGCCAAAAATCCGATCAGCAATCTTTGCGGCACCCCCTTGATCCGCTGCCTGGCCAGCATCGAGGCGGCGCTGTTGATCTGATAACCCATCCGCGCCGCCACGGCCGCAACGCGGGCGCGGGTGGCGGGGGCGACCCGCGCCAGACCGCGCAGAGCCATCGAGGTCGTGCCGAGCGAAACCCCGGCCTTACGGGCCACATCCGCCAAAGTCGGCTGGATTCGAGGTTTCACGGGTGTGGATGTGAAGCGCTTCAATTTCATGAATCTGGACAATCAGCGCCTCCCATTCAATCTTTATCTTACTGAAATCCACCCACCCCCCGTAATTTGGTTACACAAGCACCCTCTGTGAAAACAAACCCGAATTCTATGAAAACAAACCTGAATCATCTCCCCTTGACCCTTTTCCTTGTGATGTTTCTCGCATGCATGCTGGCTCGCGCGACAGAAATCCCGGCCGACGCGCTGGCCAAAACCGTGCTTGCGAAATCCGGCGCGCAGGCCAGTGTCTGCGAAATGCCGCACGCGGGCGACGGCACGTTGGCCGCAGCGCTGGCGCTGGCGGGAGTCGCGCAGGTGCATGCGCTGGCGCCTGACGCCAAGGCGGTGGAGACGGCCCGCAAACCTGCCAGCGCGGCGGGAGTCATGGGTTCGCAGGTTCTCATCGAGACCGGCGAGGCCGATGCTTTGCCGCTCGGGGATTGGGTCGCGGATTTATATCTCGTCACCGATGCCACCGACGCGGGTTTGAAAACGCTTTCCGCTGCGGAAGCGGGCCGCGTGCTCTCGCCGTATCGCGGCGTGGCGCTGGTGGGAAACCCAGCCGGAGCCAAAAGCGGATTGAGCAAAGCGGCTCTGTCGGAATGGGCGAAAGGCACAGGCGGAACCGTGGAGATCAAAGAGGACGCCACCGGTCTCTGGGCGGTGGTGAAGATGCCTCCGCTCAAAGGCGGCGATGACTGGAGCCATTACTACCATGGCCCGGATCTCAACCTAGTCTCCAAAGATTCAGCCGTGGTTGCCGAAAAGTACCAGCTCCAGGCAGAAGGCCTCCCGCTGGTTACCATTAAAACTTTCTCTGTAGTTGTATCTGCCGGCCGCTATTTTTCGGCCAACTCCTCCCTTATCATGGACTACTTTGTTAATCTGCATTACGAAATCCCCCCTGAACTTGTCGCCCGCAGCCTTTATAACACCAAAGTCTTATGGCGCCGTCCGCTGGCCCAGAGCTTTGGGGATATGGGTTCCTTGATCGTGGCGACCCCGGATCGACTCTACCTCAAGGACGGAAACGGGGTGCTGGTCCTGAATCCTGAAACGGGCGCGCAAATCGCCCGGATTCAGGTCACCACAGGGACCAATCAGGTGCGGTATATTGGCTTGCAAGATGGGGTGCTTGTGGTTCTGGCCGGACCGCGCCCCTATAATCCGGCGGTTGACGGCGCGCTTGACGACGGAAACCTTCAAAAGATCGAAGGGGGCGTTGCAAATAAGATAATAGCCTGGAGGGACAGCTACCGCTGCGACGAGATGACGGCATGGAATGCGGCCACTCTGAAGCAGATGTGGAAATACCCGACCAAGGGGGAGGTACACGACCTCAATGCGCTCATGCTGGCGATTAAAGGCCAAACTGTGTACGGCTATGCGGACGAAACCACTGCTGTGGCAATCGATCTGAAAACCGGGGCGCAGAAATGGGCCAAGCCTGCCGCTGAAGCCAAAATAGAGGCCAAGCCCATCGTGAACAGAGTTCGGCTATACTACACGGGCGAACCCTGTGCATTGGCAACCGACTCGGCGTACACCATTTTCGACAGTCCGTTTCAGCATTTTGAAGCCTTTGCCGCCGCAGATGGCAAGTCGCTGTGGAACCTGTCCGGAACGACGCAGCCAGGCCGGAATGCTGTCAGCGCCGAGAACTCGCTGATCATGGCATACACAGGGAGAGTGTTCGATCAGTTGACCGGCGAACAAACTGGCGGCAATCTTTTAGACAGCACCGGCAAATTTATCAAACGCCTCGATGGTTTCGGCATCAATCCGTTGCTGCATACCACCTTCTCAACCGACATTACCTGCGGAGGTCACATAGCCATCGTATCTCCGCCCGGTACCGACACCAAACTTGCGATGGGCTGTCGAGTTTATGACATGAAGTCGGGTAACGAATTGGTGCCCTATCTGATGAAAGGTCCATGTTTTTCCGGAAATCCTGTTGCTGACGGTGCATTCATTTTGGGAACCTGCCAGGAAACTGGACCCGGCTATATGGGGCTGAAGATTGTGCGGCCCGCGACACCTGCCAAACCGCTGAAGGTTGTGAGCGAGGTGGGGGACGCCCGCCCGCAGTCGGCAAAATCGGATGCGTCCGATTGGACGTGCCATCGGTCGGATGAAACCCGCAAAGGTTCATCGGCAGCCGTTGTCGATCCAAACAGCGCGCTTCGCTGGATTTACACGCCTCCGGGGCCGGTTCAAGGCTTGGGCGCGAAAAAGTTGCCTGCCTATGTCGAAGGCGACAAGTTCGCCACCGAGGCAATTTCGGTGGGCGCGGGTGTTTGGTTTGGAACGTCCGCAGGATCGGTGGTTCGGGTGGATATAAAAACGGGCGCGGTCAAGTGGAGCTACCAGACTGCTGGTCGCATCCTCGCCGCGCCAGCTTGGTGGAATGGACGGGTGATTGCCGGGTCGGCGGACGGCTGGGTGTACTGCTTGGACGCCGAAACCGGAAAGCTCTGCTGGCGGTTCCACGTTGCGCCCAATGAACGGCGCATTATCGCCTTCGATGATTTGAGCAGCGCCTGGCCGGTTCAATCGATCCTGGTTCATAACGGCACGGTTTTCGCGACGGCCGGGTTGATGGGACGGCTGGAGGACGGTTCGGCGATGGTAGCGATTAACGCCCTCACCGGCGCGAACCTCTGGACAAAAACCTACAAAGACGATGGCGAGCATTGGGAGAATGGCACCCCAAAACTCAAGACGCCAAATGCGGGTGGGGGCGGGCAACTGGCCTGGTACGGTGATAAGGTTTGGTGGATGGCCGGAGAATACGGGCCGTGCGTGGTTGATCCGGCCAACGGCAATCTGACCAGCGCCGTCGATGAATCCTACTGGCCGACCCTGATGTCGCATGGAGGCGGGTCATGGGATCGGTGCAGCGGCCCGGCGATCGGCATTCTGCCGGGCGGCTGGGTGGCGATCGGACGGAGAAATCCGCCCTCTGGCTATGCTATGTCACATGTCTTGTTGCGTTCGGGTCCCAACGGCATACCGGCGGGGGGGGCGTTTGCGCCGCAACTGTTCTCATTGAATGATAAAGGCGGCAGCTTTCACGGCACTTTTACCGGCCGCGAGATACCGGTTTGGGACGGCGCCTCCGTATTAGTCAACGGAGAAGAACGGAAAGAACCGCCCATGCTTTATCCCACAACCGGCAGCAACAGTTTGTCGCAGACATTGAACGCACTGGGCGACTCAATCCAGGTCACGGCGGATGCTTGTCGATTCAAGCCCACCGGGATTTTAGATAAGTCGAATCTCGTTCTTCCACCTCCTGCTCCAACTCCAGTTCCCTCTACTCCTGCTACTGGTAATGCCACACCTGCTGCATCTCCTGCTGATCGTGCTACACCTCCTCCTCTTACTCTTGCAGGCTGTCCGGGCAAGCAGGCTGTTTCTGACGAATTGTGGAAAACGATCATAGACCGGAACGGCAGGACAACGAACCTGTACGGCACACCGGTGATGTCAAGCAATGCACTGTTGTGGACCGTGTACAAATCTCGACAAGATGGATCCGATCCAGAACTTTCCTATAACGGAAGAATGTCGGAGGTAAATTCCGAGCAGTGGCGGGTGTTGGCGGTTAGCCGGGCCGATCAGAGCATTCTCTTTACGGTGAATCTTCCGGGCGCGCCATCGCCCAACGGGATGTCGTTGACGCGCAACGGCGACGTCATCGTTCCGCTGACTGATGGTCGCGTGGTCTGTATCGGCAGCGGGGGCGCGCAACCGTTGGCGGCAGCGACCGTGACGAAAACCGTGCCGACCTTGCAGATGGAGGCGTTCCCGACTGATATCCTATCTGGCTACTACAGCAAATGGACTCCCGAGGATTTGGACGGAATGGTTCCCACGAAAAAGGGCGTGGCGAGTCTCCCTTATAAGGAGAGCGATCCAACTGCGTTGGTTTGGCTGCGAGGGTATGTGAATATCCCAACGACCGGCACCTATACCTTCAACGCGTGGGGGGCGGGCGACTTCAACATTCTGGATGCGTCGGAACGATACATCGTGAGCCGTGACTCAGCGCCGATCCTTCTGGAAGCGGGTCTCCACCCGATCTCCGCCATTCTGCAGCCGGGAAAGAATGGCACGTCCCTGACTGTTCAGTGGTCAGGCCCGAACATTACCCCCAAATCAAACGTCCCCGACTCGGCGCTATCGCATCGGGACGAACCAACGACAGCAACACAACCATAATCGGGTGTGATTAAAACTGGTGTATGGCGGGCAAAAAAGGAGGACAGGCATCCTGCCTGTCTCGGCAATCGGGCTTCCAGCCTGATTGTTCCTTGCTCCAACCTGATGCGAATACTCGACAGGCTGGAAGCCCGTCAGCCGAGACAGGCAGGATGCCTATCCTCCGACCAACGACTCACACCCCCACGATAATCGACAGCAGGAAAAGTTGACATGAACACAAAACGCTCAGCACACCAAACCGCCATTCACTTTATGAGGGCGGGTATGGCGGGAATATTATTGGGGGCGAGCTGTTGGGCGATGGCGGCGGAACCCGCCTCCCTGATTGTCTCGGATGGACGCGAATGGATGGATGCCGGAAAGAACGTGAAGGCTGCCGAAGTTCTAAAAAAATTGCCTCCCGGTTATACCGACCAGAGCGGCACGATCACGATGCGCGACGGGGTCATGCTGGCGACGGATGTCTTTCTGCCGCCCGGCGGCAAGCCGACCTGCGTGGTTCTCTGCCGCACTCCCTACGGACGCATCCTGAACGCCGATAGTGTCACTTCTGGTATTTCGACGAAATACCAGTTCGCAATCGTCGCCCAGGATACGCGGGGCAGAGGCGATTCCAAAGGGGAGATCGGACTCTGCAATGAGAACGAGATTCAGGACGGTTATGACACGTTGGACTGGATTGCCAGGCAGCCATGGTGCAACGGACGCATCGGCATGTGCGGCGGCAGCGGTCATGGGATGGCTGCCGCCATGGCCTATCTCTGCAAGCATCCGAACCTGGTCGTGGTAATGCCCGCCAGCTCGGCAGGGAACACCGAGTTGTATTGGTCCTTTGAAAACGGCGTGCGCCGCTGGATGCACTGCTGGTCGGTGTTCCGAAATGTCAGTGTCAAGCCCTGGCCGCGGCCCACCCTCTATGAAAAATTTGACGCGGCAAAATGGCAGACGATCTTGAACGAAGCCGCAAGGGACAACAAGACCGTCTATCTCGGATGCAGCGACGGATGGTTTAACCTCTTTGGGGACTCCACCTTGGACGTCTTCTCGCAATTTGCCAGGACGGGCCATGTTTCCGTGTTAATGGGCACGCGGATACACGGCGCTCACCCAAAAGGGATGATCGATTTTCCGATCAGGGACAATCTTAACGACAAGCCGGCGGATTATTACTCGGATAACAATTTCCTCGATATTCTTGAAGGGAAGATAACACCGTCGAAATCCTATCTTCATTACGCGGTGCTCGGCGATTACACCGATCCCAGCGCGCCTGGAAACATCTTGCGATATACGGAAGTCTGGCCTCCGCCACGCACGCCGGTTTCATTTTATTTCACCCAGGACGGAGGACTTAAAAAAGAAGCACCACCCAAGACTGCCGGTGCGATTTCATACACCTACGATCCGAAGGATCCGGCGCCCACGATCGGATGCTGCTATTCGTTCGGTGCCGATGATCTTAATGGCGCTTTTGACCAGCGCCCCCTCGATAATCGAAAGGATGTAATTCGGTTTGTCTCCGATCCCCTAATTGAACCGCTGGAAATCGCCGGAAAACTCAGGGCGGAACTTTTCGTCTCCAGCGATGCGCCGGACACCACGTTCATGGTCAAGTTTGTGGACATCTATCCGGACGGCCAGGAAATCATCCTGCGCGAGGCAGCCATTATGGCGCGTTATTGGGACGGCATCGCGCATGACGGGAAACCGTTGAAGCCGGGAGAAATCCGCAAGCTCGCTTTCCCGTGCAACAGCATGGCGGCGGTCTTCAACAAGGGGCATCGCATCGGCATCTTCATCACCAGCAGCAGCACGCCCGGGTATGAAGTGCATCCGAACACCTGGGAACCGGTTGACAGCATTGATAAGGCGGTCGTTGCCCATCAAACCATCCATTGCGGCGCGTCGAACACCTCGCGGGTCATCCTGCCTGTGGTGACCGCCGCGTCGCCGAATTCGGAAAAACGGTGACAGTTCAAGGCGGATCAAAATTAGAAAACAGACAAGCAACCACGAAAATAAACAACAATTATGAAGATTAAAATGATATGCGGACGAATCATGATCGGAATCAGTTTGTGTTGGCTATTGCTGCCGGCGGCCGGCTTCTCAGCCGATCCCGCGTCAGCGGCCCGCATCGCCACCTGCGAATGGCGCGTCTTCGACACTGGCAACGTGGGCGGTCATCCGCAGTTGGCGGCCGTGCGCATCGCGGACACGCAGGGGCATGACGGCGTTTGCGTCATGATCCGCGACGGCAACATGAACGGCCATTTGTCGGAAAGAATCCAAACGGATGCCAAATATAAGGAAACCGCGTCAACTCTGAGCCAGTCCTTGATTGGCCAGGACGCCTCGACGCCGCAAGCGATCAAGACGATCTGGGAGCAGATGGATGCCAAGAAAGTGGGTTTCGACCTTCAGACCGCCATTGATCTTGCCTTGTGGGATCTGTATGGGCGTGCGAACGGGAAGCCGGTGGTGGATCTGTTAGGGAAGAAACGGGAGAAGGTCGCCGCGCATTCGGTCACCAATTGGCCGCCGCAGTATCCGTTTGATCAATGCAAGAATCACCAGGAAAACGTGGCGAAATATGTTGAGTTGGCGCGGCAGGCCAAGGCCCGCGGGCTGCGCGGGTTCAAGATCCATGCGTATATCAATGGCACTTGGAATCCGGTGGAATGGCGTCCGTTGAAAAAGGGCGAGCGCGGCGCGTTTCCGGATCTGGACTTGGAAATCATCCGGGCGGTCTATGCGGAACTGGGCAATTCCATGCCGCTGATGTTCGATCCGGGTTGGCAGTATAACCTTGAGGAAGCGATCAAGGTCGGGAAGGTGTTGGATGAACTGAAGTTTACCTGGTTCGAGGATCCGTTGCCGGAATATTATGACGGCGATGCCTTGATGAAGGACTGGATCACGCTGCGCAAGACGGTCAAGACGCCCATCATGGGGCCGCAGGAGTTTCTCGGCTACAAGGCCCGGATTCGGTGGCTGGAGGCAGGAGCGGCCGACTGGGCGCGCATGGATGTCTGTTATGGCGGTTTTACGCCCTGCTTGGAAATGATCCGGTATTGCGAACAGCACAAAATCCAAATCGACCTGCACGCTGTTCCAATGATTTCCTATATGATGGTCTGCTATCCCATCACCGACGATGCGACCATGCCGTGGTATGAATACTACGGCCCGACCGCGTCTCTTCCGGTGGCTACGGAGTTTCCCGGCAGCGAGCCCGCGCCCAAGAACACGCCGTGGTTCAAGCGGATGCCCAAGCTTCCGGTGGATGCCGAAGGTTACGCGCACTTCAATCCCGATATTCCTGGCATCGGTCCCGAGGCTGATTGGGAGTGGATCGCGGCGCACGGGAGAGACCCCTTTAATCCAAACGACACCACGGGGGTCGCTTCGGATCCTATGGACGGTTTCGTCGGCGTTGTGGCGGGCACGATCAGCGCAAACGTGCATGATTTCGGGTTCATGATGACCGTGGAGAAGACGACCGTCAGCGAAGAAAGCAAGGTCAAAGACGCATCGAAACTCGTCGGCGCCAACATACTCGTTCACATTGGCCCATGGCAAAAAAACCCGGATACCGGCGCGTACGAGGCACCGAATGCGCATTGGGACTTATGGAAGAGCCTTGCCAAAGGTTCCAAGGTCGAATGCGCGGTCAAGGCGAGTCTCTCGAATGCCGGGCAGTTGGTTCTGACACTGACAAAAGCGCCAACAATCACCGAAAGCGCAAAGTAGAAATGACACATAACATTTAGCACACACATGAAAACAACAACGAAACTGCTGGCCATCCTCGGCATTGCCGGATTGGCCGGACTCTTCAACACAACGTGCCGGGCGGCCGACGCCTTCCAGACCAAAATCAACCCCAAGGACGGCGCGGAAATGGTGCTGGTTCCGGCCGGTCCCTTCAAAATGGGTATGGGCCCGATGCCCATGGATCAGGAGCAGCGCGAGCAGCTCAACACCCCCAAGCATGAGGTGACGCTCGACGGCTATTGGATTTACAAGTATCCCGTCACCGTCAAGCAATACAAGGCCTATTGCGAAGCGACAAAGAAGGACATGCCCAAGGAGGAACCGCTCTGGGGCTGGCAGGACGACCAGCCCATGGTGAACGTGACTGCGGGTGAGGCCGCCGCTTATGCTCAATGGGCGGGCGCGGCACTGCCGACGGAGGCGCAATGGGAAAAAGCGGCGCGCGGGACGGATGAGCGCCTGTATCCCTGGGGCAACGACTGGGACCCGGCTGCCTGCGTGCATTCTGACAAGGTGTTTTGCGATGCGAAGGGAACCCGGCCGGTGGGTTCCTGCCCGAAGAACGTCAGTCCCTACGGGGCGATGGACATGGCGGGCAACGTCTGGCAAATCTGCGATGACCGTTTCCGTAAGGACTGGTATTCACTGGCGGAGGCAACCAATCCGAAGGGACCGCCGCAGTTTATCTTGGTCAAAACAGAGAAAAATCCCAATGGCGATCGGGAGTTTAGCGGTGGTAACGTGACGCGCGGTGGGTCCTGGGCGCTCTGCGCCCCCAAGGTGTTTCAAACGGTCGATCGCGATTTTGCCACCGGCATGGACTTGCAATACGCGGGAATGGATACCGGGTTCCGCTGCGCGGTGGCCGACGCGAATTCGCCGACCAGCGCCCAACCCACGCCCACGTCGGCAGCCTTGGTGCCCGTAACAGTCCCCGCTTCGCACCCGCAGCCCGTGCATGTGACGGCAACCTATCCGGCTGCCGTGACTGGCGCGGAAACGGAATACTTATACACCGGGGATTTTCAGACCGGGCAAATCCACAAGATCAGCACCGCTGATGGCAGTTACGAATGCTTTATCACACAAGCAGAAGGGAAGCAGGGGACAGGCGGGGGCTGTGAATTTGACAGCCACGGGAACCTGTTTTCAATCCATGGCGGCACTGTTGTCAAGATCACGCCGGACAAAACGGTCACGGTGGTCGTGACGGGGCTGGGCAACGGCTTCGACATGACCGTGGACAGCAATGACAATCTGATCCTGGGTGAATACGCGTTTTTGGACGGCAAGAGCCATGCCAAAGTATTCAAGGTGGAGGCAAAAAACCTCGTGCCGGAAAAGCTGCCCATCAAGCTCGTGTATGAAATAGATGCTGCGGGCAAGCCGAATTATGACAAATACACCATCACTCCGGAAGGCAGCATGACGCTGTTGGATGCCCTGCCTGCTCCTTATGGCATGAGTTACGATAGAAATGGGAACGTGTATGTGCAGAATCTCACCGGGCCATTTTATCGATATGATGCCGCCGGGAAAAAGACGCAAATGTGCAAGAAGGCTTTGTCCTATTGGCAGCGCATGGCGGTCATGGACGCCAATGGCGATTTTTATGTGTTTGGATCGGAAATCTCAAAGGCAACCCCTGACGGGAGATTGATCGCGAGAATGGCGCCGGCGCACGGGTTTTATCACCCCGTGGGCATCACCATTGATTCAAAAGGAAACATTTGGCAGGCGGATGGCCATCACGACGGCCAATTGGGATTGCTGTGGAGATATACTCCGGACGGACAACGCAGCCTCGTTCGCGAGCATCTTGGCGAGCTGCCGTTCTGGATTGCGATCTGGCCGCGCGTGAAATTCCCCGCTGGTAAACCCAAACAATAGTCCGCTGAAGTCAACGAAGCCAAACACCGAAAGAACCAAAACATGAAAAACGCAATCCTGTTCGCAAGTTTAACCGCCACGCTGGCATTGGGCTTGGTTCACGCGCCCGCGTTGCGGGCGGATGAATCCGATTACTCGCCCCTCTGCTACGACGAGGACGAAGCCAAGGAGGAGCGCTCCTTGCTGCGTCCGTATCTCGAACCAGCGCACATTCCCACCCCTGAATATCTGGCGAGTTGCAAGGGGGTCGGCGGTCAGGAATACAAGGGCGATGAAACCCCGGAACAATTGAAAGCCATGAGCACCAAGTTCCAGGGAATCTACGACAAGATCGTCGCAGCATTGCCGGAGAAATTGTCCGTGCCGGTTGCCAGGAAACGGAAGATTCTCGTGCTGACCTACCGGACGATTGGGTATTCGCACACGGCTGGCGCCGCAGGCTATCTCATTTTCTTGCGAGAGGCGGCGCGGAAATACGGGGCCTTTGAAATCACGGAAGCCTATAAGCCCGATGGCATTGACGCCAAAATGCTCGCGGGATTCGATGTGGTCGTGCTCGATAACATGGTGTACTATTATCGGACGGGCAAGTATGGATGTCACAATTCAATGGGCAATTTGTGCTCGGGATCGCCGGAAGAGATAAATAACCGGAGAACCACGGAGACCGCTGTTGCCAATGCTCTCTACAATGAATTGCTGCCGGCCTATGTGAAGAATGGGGGCAGTCTCGTCGGCGTCCATGCCGCCGCGATGATTCCGACATTTTCTGGCCAGGATATGGACAACATGGAATTTGCCGCGATGCTTGGCGGAGCGGTTGATCCGTCGTGCCATCCCTTTAAGGACGGGAAAATAGCGTGGGCAGGATCCTATCGGGGAATGAAAGCAAAGATACTGGAACCCAACAATCCGATTACCTTTGCATTCCGCGATGTGCCGCCGCCCGAGGGGTTTGCCACCGAGTTGTATTCCTTTTGGCTGCCGAAGGCGAGCATGGACAGCTCCCGCACCCTTGTCCGAGGCGATTATGAGAAGATTCCGGGAATTACCTACAATCCCAAGAGCGAGGAACGTTGCAAGGACTTCACATCGTCCATCATCTGGATCAAGAGTTACGGCAAAGGCCGTGTGTTCTACAATGCCATGGGTCACGACGAGGAAATCTACACTGTGCCCTGTGTCGTGGGGGCGGATCTCGACGGTCTGCTGTATGCCGCCGGCGATTTGAAAGTGCCCGACGCGCCCGCCACCGCCGCCGGCAAGTGAACCGGAAAATGAATTAATAACCAAAAGAAACAAACACTCATGAAAACAGCAACAGTCAAACTGCTGGCTACTCTCGGCATCGCCGGATGGACCGGAGTCTTCAACGCAACCTGCGAGGCGGCTGACGCCTCGAATCCAGCGGAGCTGACCGTCACTGATACCGTGCTTCGCCCTGCGGAAAAAGTCCCGCCGTTGGGGGTGGTTAAGTTAGGTAACAGCGGCTCAGTGGAATGGGCGGCGAACAATTTCGTAGCCAATTCCGGCAACGAACCGATCTATGCGAAACGGCTTTTACGGGCCAAACAATGCGGCGACAACTGGTTTGAGGACGAGGCTGGGACTTCGTTCTGGGGTCTCTACGGTAGCGGATTCCTGAGCGGGGCCGGGGTGCGCATTTACAGGCTGGTGGACAAGGAGGGCAATCCGCTGCCGGAGACACCAAAGTATTTCGACGTTTCAAAAGCCGATCATGTGCTTTTTGTGGGCAACGGACGCATCGTCCCGGACGGAAGCCCGGGGTTTCCCGATGGCGGCTGGATCGCAAACAAATACGCGGACGTCCATCCCTACAAGATGCTGCCTCCCACAACCGACACATGCACCGACATGTCTGGCGTGATCAACGGACGGACCTATTGGTACACGGTCGTGGCGGTCAGTTCGGCGAATACGGAATCCGATCCCTCCAACGAAGCGAGCGCCACGGCGAAAGCGGGCGCGCCGCGTCCCGACAACGAGGTCGTCAAGCCCGGCAATCCACCGGGTGGAGCGAAGCCTGCCGAGAAACCGCTGCCGCCCACCGACCTGAAGGCCGAGGCCGGCGACGGCTGCGTCAAGCTCACATGGAAACCGAGCACTTCAGCCAATGTGCTGGGCTACCGGCTGAAACGCTCCACGGCTCCCGCCGCCGAACAACAACAGCGCATCTATCTGGAACCGGGCGCGCCCAAGCTGCAGCGGTGGGATTACGTTGTGCTGGAAAGGAAGTTTGATCACTTCGACATGAAATATGTCGGTTCCAGCGTTCGCGGCATGGGCGGCCCGATGGATGCGCCGGACTGGGCGGGGTGGAGACTCATGAAGCCGGACGGGATTTCCTTCTCTTTGGTGCCCCACCCGCAGCCGGTTCCCAAGGAAATGATCGATCCGGGCGAAACCTGCCTGCGCCTCGATGTCAAGGCGGGCGAGCAGTCGATCAAACAGTTTGTCTTCTGCGGCACCAAACAAGAAGGCAACTCACTTTGGTACGGGCAGCTTGAGCCGGGTAAGCACTATCGCGCGGAAATCTGGATGCGCCAGGAAGGACTCGGAAACGGTGGCGCTGTGAAGTTTTCCTATTCCGCAGGCTATCCCGACATCAAGACCGACTGGAATGTCACCGACAAGTGGCAGAAGTTCACCTATGCGTTCGATGGCCCGGAAAGGCCGGGCGCCGATTCGGTCTTCGGGCATATGCTGAGTTTTACCGGGCCGGGCAAGCTCTGGTTTGACAACTTCCGGATCTACCGTTGCGACAAACCCGAAGATGCCGACAAACCCTACGTGCCCAATGCGACGGTGCTTGATGAATTGATCAAGAGCCAGCCCGCTGCGGGCAGGAAAGGGATGCATCGGCTCTGGTTTCTGGGCCGGGATGCCAACATGTCATCCATCCTGAGTTGGCACGCCAATTCCACAGTGAGTCCCAATCCGTTGACGTCGGTTGGATCGACCATGAACATGACGCTGCCGATGGGGTTGAGCTTCGATCTCGCGACCGGCGACTCGCCGGCCACGCGGATGCGCCCATGGTTGGTGATCCAACACATCCTGCACAGCGAGCAGGAGTGGAAAAATTTGATCGAATATCTTGCCGCGCCCTACGATCCCAAAAAGGATTCGCCGAAAGAAAAGCCGTGGGCTTATCTGCGAACCCAGCAGCGCAGTGGAGTGTTGACGCCCTGGACCGACGAGTTTTCCGATATGATCATCGAGTTGGGCAACGAGACCTGGCACAACGGGGTGATTGAGGAATGGCTGGGGTTCAGCAGAAATGGCTGGGTTCATCAGGGAGGACCCGAATACGGATTTTTTGCGAAGTACCTGATCGATAACATCCAATCCAGCCCTTACTGGAAATCCCAAAAACTTGACTCAAAAATCCGGTTTGACCTCGGCGCCGGGTATCCGGTTTATGTGAAAGGGGACAAGGTGGACGGCTACGGCGAAGAGGCGATCACGATCTGTTCGCAGGCGGCCCGCCTCGGACACGCGAACTATGTCGGCCCGAAATGGGAGACCGGCCAGAAAGCGCTCGAGAGCTTGGACGATCATGGCTTCCAGGCGACTTTGCTCACTTGTCTCGTTGGCGTTGAACCGGATTTGGTCATGTGGGCACAGGCACGCGAAATTTTGGAGCGGGCGCATCACGCGTACGATCTCGTTGCCTATGAAGGGGGGCCGAGCGGGTATCCAATCCCGTCCATGGGCCGCGGCACGGTGGAGCAGGCAAATATCGCCGAGATTTACGGGAAATCACTCGCTATGGGCGTAGCCTCGCTGGATACTTGGATGCGCAGCTATCAGTATGGCTGGACCGATCAGCTATTCTATGGCTACGGACAGGGGAGAATGTGGAATAGCCATACCCCGCTCTGGGACGGGTTCCGCGCGATCCCCGGCTGGCAGGCGCTTACCTTGCGCAACCGGTTCGCCAGCGGCGACCTGATGAAGGTGGAGGAAAAAAACCTGCCCACCATTGCCTGGGACAAGAAAGATTATCCGGCGGTCGGCGCCTATGCCATGCGCGACGGGAAACGGTGGTCGGTGTTTGTCTTGTCGCGGTCGCTGACCCAATCCATACCGGTGACGCTGAACCTGCCGTTCCCAACGGCGGGAAAAATCACCCTGCACACGCTGGCGGGCGACCCGCGCGACACCAATATCGACCAGGAAAAAATCACGATCCAATCGAAGGATCTCCCGGCAACCACCTTGAAGGGCGGCAAGCTGAAAATCGACCCGATGCCGCCGGGGTGCATTTATCTCTACGTCTTTGAACAAACCTCTAAATGAAAGCGCCCCGACGCCACCGCAATCACAAGAAAAGAAACACCATGAATACCAAACAGACAACGAACAAAACCACACAAACCATCTTCGCCATACTCGTCGGCATTGTGTTACTCAGTCCTTCATTGCGTGCGGCGGATTCGCCACCGCCCTCTGCCGCAGCCGCGACGGAACACCTGGTTTGCAATCGTGTGCGCATTCTGCCGCGCGAGGGTTTTCCGCAGTTGGTCAAGGGAGCCATCATTCAAGGTTCCAACAGCGGGCAGATGGACGGTTTCGCGGCACTGGCCACCGTCACTGAAGATGCCGTGGAGGGCAAGTGGCTGGACCTGAAGTTTGCCAACAGCAAGGTTTATCGTTTTCTGCGATATTACGGCGCGCCCGACTCGTCGTGCAACATTGCGGAGCTTGAGTTTTATCACGATGACACCAAGTTGAAAGGCATGGCATTTGGAACCTGGGGGACGCGCGAAGGGAAAAAAAACACCTCCTATAACGCAGTGTTTGACGGCAATCCCAAGACGTTCTTCGATGCCGCGGGGCCGAGCGATGAATACGTCGGCATCGAAGTGGAAGGATTACCCAGCACTGAGCCGGCGATGGTTACCAAGGGCGGAGTGCGCAAGAACGGCGCGCATTGTCATTACCACATCGGCAACAGCCTGAGTGTTGACGAGAATAAATATATGCAGGCGATTGCGCAGGCGGCTGGATTGAGCGATGACGAGTGCGGGCAAGCGGTGATACCCGGGGCGCCGGTTCACTATTTTTGGGATCTGTTGGCGCGCGGCGACAAAACACAGGTTGCGGCGGTCGCAGACGCGGTCAAGTTCGCGCCGGTGGACGATCTCATCCTGCAATGCTTTGTCCAAAATGGCGACAATTCGGAGCCGACCCCGTATGTCGGATTCTACGATTTATTCAAGAAAAACAGTCCGAATGTCCGTCTCTGGATCTATGGGCAATGGTGGGGGTGGAACGAGCGGGATGTTTGGGAAGAGCAGGTGATTGCATTGCATCGCATTTATTTCGAGACGGCGGCCAACGCCCAAAAGGCGCGTCCCCTGAATCCACCGGTGGCGGTGATTCCCGGCGGCTATGCGATGATCAACCTCAAGCATGCCATCGAGAAAGGCGAAGTGCCCGGAATCGGCAAGGATGGATTCTTCGATGCCGTGTTTTTTGACGGTCTGCATCTAAGCGAGCTTGGACGCTATTTCATCGGGTTGGTTCATTACGCGTGCATTTATGACAAGAGCCCGGTGGGACTGCCTGCGGTGCAAGCATTTGACAACGGTTTTTTCAAAGGAAATAAAGATTTCCAGCCGACTGAGGCCGGCGCGTGCAAGCCTGAACAGATCAAGATATTGGAGCAGATCGCCTGGGATAGCGTGCAGTCATGGCGGGCGGTGCCGGAAAAAGTGATCGCCAAAGCTGTTCCTGGTGAGATTTGCGGAGGCGATTACATTGGCAACGTGAGTCACGAAGGGAGCACTCTCACGGAGTTCTGGAACTGGCGTTTGCACGGGGATCTTGGTTACTACATCTTTGCGTCATCGGCGGGTAAATACTTGCTCAAGGTCAATGGCGTGAGTCGGTCGGCCCTTCAAAAAGGGCCGGACGTTTTTCTCGACGATGAACCGGCGGGGACCTTGGAATTCGCCGAAAAATCGGGAAATGACTCGCTGATCGAGACCAAGGCATTCCCGTTGAATCTCAAGAAGGGACTTCACTCGCTGCGGATTTACCAACCCAGGGAGGCCACCTTTCTGCTCAACACATTGCGGATCACCAATGCCGACGGATCGGGCATCCCGCACACCGCGCCATTCTGCGATGCTAACATCCGGGAAATGGTGGTTGCAGCGGGAGAGACGGCGGTCCAATCGTTCAAGGTTTCCGATGCTGAGACGCCTGCCGACAAACTCAAGGTGACGGCTGTGTCGCAAACCCCCAAGGTGTTGCCTCGTGAAGCGGTGAGCGTCGAGACCGGAGCGGACGGCGCCTGCAAAATCTCCATCAAGCACCCCGGCAAGGCTGGCACCGCTTCCGTGGTTGTGACGGTCACTAACAACGCCGGACTTAGCTGCAATTTTATTTTTCCGGTCAAGATCAAGTAACGGTAATCATATGAAAGTATTGTTTTCGCTCCGCCAAGTCCTGGTTTTTAGCGCGGTCATCTGCGGCCTGAGTTTGCCGTTGCAGGCCGGGGAGAACGCCGCGCCTTACAGCGTGACGACGAACCCGAAGAACTCGTTCTCCTTGTTCGTTCTTCACGGGAGCCAGCCCATCATGGGTGTCGGAGTCGGGGAGTGGGGGGCAAATAACGCCTGGACTGGCGGTCCAAAGTCCACCGCTCCCATTGCCGATGGGAAGCTCTCGATCACGGGTGATGTCCTCTTTGGCAAAAATCCTTTGACGCATGCCTTGGAAATGACTTCCCCCACGCCAAACAGTGTTGCCTGGCATTGCGATTTTTCTACAGGACAAACGGAAGTCGCCTGTGCTCTCATCGTTGTGAGTTTGGATTTTCTCGACGCCAAGAAAGGCAGTGTGATCTTGACCGATGGAAGTGGAGTCGAGAAAACCCTTCCCCTCCCGATTCCGCAAGGGGGAAATTACGAGCGCATCTCCAAGATAGTCGTTCAGATTCAGGGCAGTGATAAAATTGAATTAGGCTTGGAGAGCCCGATCACCGTGATGCCGCATGGAAATGGATTTTTTCTGCGACTGGCAGGAAACGGATGGAACGCGCCGTTGGAAGTCATGCCCGCCGGAAGCAAAAAGAGCCTTTCCTTCACCCTCACCATGCCCGGACAGGTGGCTTTGGCGCCATCCGATCAGTTCATCAAGCCATTGGCGGATGCCAGTTGGTTTACTTACTCCGTCAACGGCTTGAACCAACCCCCGACCAGTGTCATCGGGATGGAGGACTGGCTCGATAAACCAGCCGGCAAGCATGGCGGTGTCCGGGAAGTCGGCGACCACTTCCAGTTCGAAGACGGCACGCCCGTCAAATTCTGGGGAGGCGTCCTCAGCTATGTGCCTAACATTGCTCCCTCGAAGAGTGCCGCCGACATCATGGCCCCTTTTTGGGCCCGCTACGGGGTCAACTCCGTCCGCCTCACTTTTCCCGCCAACGCGGGAAATTGGAACGGAGTTGGCGACACAAAAGACTGCACCCAGTATGATCCCTCGCTCCTGGACAAGATGGACTACTTTGTGGCCCAACTCGCCAGCCACGGGATTTACTACCGCATCGGCGCGACATGGTCTTTCGACATTCTGCCGACCAACAAGGCCCAGGTGCTCAATTACGATGAGCTTCTGAACTTTGTCGGCTTGGGTGGAGTTAAAGGCCCGCGGACCTATAACCTGATCAACTTTGCAGGCGACATCCAGGACCTGCTGATCCAAAAAGTCGTCAACTTGGTCAAGCACGAGAACCCATATACCCACAAGACCTATGCGCAGGACCCGGCCATGTGCGGCCTGGAAATTCATAACGAGGATGACATTTTCTGGTTTAGCGTCGATGCGGCTTTCAAGCAGTGCCCCACTTACGCCAAGAAGTTTACGGAGCAGTATGCGGCCTGGCTCAAGCAGCGCTATTCCACGCAGGAGGCCTTGAAGACTGCCTGGGGAGAAGCGCTTGCCAAGGACGAGACCCTCGAGGCTGGCAACATCAAGCTTCAGATGTTCCCCGTTTACATTCTGTCCAGGGTCCAGGGTGGAGCCAAGCGGCGATTGCTTGACAACGGCCTCTTCCTGCATCAAGTCCAAGACCAGTTTTATAGCAAATTCGTTAAAGCCGTGCGGGACGCCGGCTATAAGGGCCCCATCACCGGCGGCAACTGGCAGGCCCCGGAAATGCTGGCCCATTTTTACAATCTTCTTTCCGATGCCGAAGTCGGACAAATCGACCGGCACAACTATTTCGGCTACGTGAAAAACACCTGTTTCCAAACCATGCTCTCCGAGCATGGTTCAGGTCTTCTTTCGACCGGGCTGCAACAAGTCCAGGGAAAGCCCTTTGGCCTGAGTGAGTGGTCCGAAGTTTATCCCGACTGTTACCGGGCCGAGGCTCCCCCTCTCATGGCGGCCTACGGCATGGGGCTTCTCGGCTGGAACGCTCTTTATCAGGAACAATTCACAGTTGTCTGGCAACCTCTTCCTGCCGAGTTAAAAGGGGATGCCGGGTCCGTGGCGACGCCCATGGCTACCATGGCCGGTTTTTTGCCCCTTGGTGTTTGGGCCGCCAACACTCCCTCACAGCTTGGCCAATACCCGCTGCTGACCCGGATGCTTTACCGCGGCGATGTGAAGGAAGGCGACATCATCTCCACCCGCAACGTTTCCGCATCCGAACTGGAACAGGGCAATTTCAACTTCTCGGAAGATTATAAGCAGGAGGGCGACATCAAGACCTTCACCAGCACGGCGGTCCCTCCCGCAGCGCTGGCGGAGGGACGCTGCCTCGTCCACTTCACCGACCAGCCGACGCCCTCGGTTCTGCCGGATATGTCCAAATACCAGCAGGGCGCCGTCATCAATTCGACCACCGGGCAGTTGAAGTGGGACAGTTCCGACCAGGGCTTCTTCACCATCAATACAGCGGGAACCAAAGGGGTGGTCGGTTTCGCAGCGGGCAAGCCCCAGGTCTTGGGCGATATCACCCTCACGTCCCAAACCCCGTTCGCCTCGATCCTGCTTACCGCCGCCGACAAGAATAATACGCTGGAGCACGGCTCATCGGCGATTCTCAGCGCCATCGCCCGGGAATCAAATACCGGGTTCACCTGGTCCGCTCTCGACAACACCGTCTTCAACAACGGAACCATGCCGATTCTCCTTGAGCCGGTTCGTGCCGACGTCGTGATCAAGAACCGGCAGATCAAGGCCGTCAATGTCCTGGATCAGAACGGCGCGCGCACGGACAAGACCCTTCCTGTGATGAACGGTGCCTTCCACATCGACACCGGCAAGGACAAGACGATCTATTACGAGATCGTTTTCAAATAACATGAAAAACTACATATGTCTGCTGATAACGATCTTGAGCGCAACATCCTTGTTTGCGGCGAATGATGCAGCCGATGGCTTGGCGAAAACCGTTCTCGAAAAATCCGGCGTCCGGGTCAGCGTCTGCGAAATGCCGCAGGCGGGCGATGGCACGTTGGCCGCAGCCCTGGCGCTGGCCGGTGTCGCGCAGGTGCATGCGCTGGCGCCGGACGCAAAGGCGGCGGAGGCGGCCCGCAAACCAGCCAGCGCGGCGGGCGTCATGGGGTCGCAGGTTCTTATCGAGACTGGCCTGTCCGATGCTTTGCCGCTTGGGGATTGGGTCGCGGATTTGTATCTCGTCGCCGATGCCACTGACGCCAGTTTGAAAACGCTTGCGGCGGCGGAAGCGGCGCGGGTGTTGTCGCCGTATCGCGGCGTGGCGTTGGTCGGCAATCCTGCCGGTGCCAAAGGCGGATTGAGCAAAGCGGCATTGTTGGAATGGGCGAAAGGGACCGGCGGAACCGCGGAGATCAAAGAGGACGCCACCGGCCTCTGGGCGGTGGTGAAAATGCCGCCGCTCAAGGGCGGCGACGACTGGGGCCATTACTGGCACGGTCCCGACCTAAACCCGGTTTCCCAGGATTCAGCCGTGGTTGCCACGAGCTATCAGCTCCAGTCCGAATGCCTCCCGCTGTTTTATAATCGCAATTTCACTGCGGTGGTATCTGGCGGCCGCTATTTTTGTGCCAACTCAGGCCTTACTTTTGTCTGGTTCCTTAACTGGGAGTACGTCCTCCCCTTTGAGCTTGTCGCCCGCAGCCTGTATAACACGAAAGTCCTCTGGCGTCGTCCGCTGCCCCAGAGTTTTGGGGATATGGGCTCCTTGATCGTGGCCACTCCGGACCGACTGTACCTCAAGGACGGCAACGGCGTGCTGATTCTGAATCCTGAAACGGGCGCGCAAATCGCCCGTATCCCGGTCACGACCGGGACCAATCAGGTGCGGTATATTGGCTTGCAAGACGGGGTGCTGGTGGTCCTGGCCGGAGCGCGTCCGTATGACCCGGGGATCGATGGTCCGATTGATTGCCGGGCCCCAGGGGCTCCTGAACCCGCAACGATTATGGCCTCCTGGCGGGACAGCTATCGCTGCAATGAGTTGACCGCATGGGATACGACCTCCCTGAAGCAACTGTGGAAATATCCGACCAAAGGCGAGGTTCACGATATCAATCTGCTCATGATGGCGATTCGCGGCCAGACCGTGTACGGTTTTGCGGACGAAAAAACCGCATTCGCGCTTGATCTGAAAACCGGGGCGCAGCGCTGGGCCAAAACAGCCACTGAATCCAAATTAGTGCCCAACCCCAACGCAGGTGTCCTGCGGCGATATTACAATGGGCAATCATGCGCCTTGGCCACCGATTCGGCCTACACCATTTTTGACGGGCCGTTTCAACATTTTGAAGCCTTTGCCGCCGCGGACGGCGCATCGCTCTGGAATTTGTCCGGAACGACAACTCCAAGCCGGGTTGCCGTCAGCCTCCAGAATTCGCTGATCCTGAATGGGAGCGTGTATGACCAGTTGACCGGCAAACTAACCGGCGGCGGTTCGGGAAAACTCGAATGTTGCGGCGTCAATCCTTATACTCACACAACCTTTCCGGTCGATTCCTGCGGAGGACACATAAACATCGTAGCTCCGCCGGGGACCGACACCCAACTTGCGGTGGCCACGAGGGTGTTTGATATGAAGTCGGGCAACGAAGTGGTGCCGTATCTGATGAAAGGCCCCTGTTACACCGGCAATCAGGTTGCCGACGGCACGTTCGTTTTGGGAACCTGCGCCGAAACAGGACCGGGCTATCCGGGGCTGAAGGTTGTGCGCCCCGCCACACCGACCAAACCGCTGAAGATTGTGCGCGAGGTTGGGAAGGCGCAACCGCAGCCGGCAAAATCCGATGCGTCCGATTGGCCGTGCCACCGGGCGGATGAGACCCATAAAGGTTCATCGGCCGCCATGGTCGATTCCAAAAGCGTGATTCGGTGGATCTACACGCCGCCGGGGCCTGCGCCGGGCATGGGCGCGAAAAAGTTGCCAGCCTATCTTGAACGGGACAAGTTCGTCACCGAGGCGATTTCTGTGGGCGCCGGGATTTGGTTTGGAACGGCGGAAGGAGCCGTGGTTCGGCTGGATCGGCAAACGGGCGCGGTGAAGTGGAGTTACCAGACCGCCGGGCGCATCCTCACCTCGCCGGTCTGGTGGAACGGACGGATTTATGCCGGGTCGGCGGATGGTTGGGTGTACTGTTTGGACGCCGAATCCGGCGAGCTTGCCTGGCGGTTCCATGTCGCGCCCAAAGAGCGGCGGATTATTGCCTTCGATGACTTGAGCAGCGCATGGGCGGTGCAATCGGTCCTGGTGCATAACGGCACGGTGTTTGCCACGGCCGGGGTGATGGGTCGGTTGGAGGACGGTTCGGCGATGGTGGCGCTCAACGCGCTGACCGGCGAGAACCTCTGGACCAAAACCTACAAAGACGATGGCGAGCATTGGAGCGATAATGGGATTCCAAAACTGAAGACACCGAGCGCGGGACAACTGGCTTGGTATGGGGACAAGGTGTGGTGGATGGGCGGCGATTTTGGGCCATGCGTGGTTGATCCCGCGAACGGCAATCTGACCAGCGCCGTTGACGAATCCTACTGGCCGGTCGTGATGTCGCATGGAAACGGGTCATGGTACCGGTGCAGCGGGCCGGAGATGGCCATTCTGCCGGGTGGCTGGGTCGGCATCGGACGGCGAAACCCGCTCTCTGGTTACGCGGCAAGCCATGTCTTGTTGCGAGCCGGCGCCAACGGCATCCCCGCCGGTGGGGCCTTCGCGCCGCAACTGTTCTCCTTTTCCCAAAACCTTTCTTTTACCAGCCGCGAGCTGCCGGTTTGGGACGACGCCTCCGTACTGGTCGCTGAAGGCGATCAAACAGGCCCGCCCATGCTCTATCCCGCAACCGGCAGCAATAATTTTTCACAGGCATTGAACGCATTGGGTGATTCGAAACAGGTCACCTCAGATGCTTGTCGATCCAAACGCAACGAACTTCACGAAAAGACGAATCTCGTTCCATTTCCCCTGCCAGGCTGTCCGGGTAAGCAGGCCGTTTCCGATGAGTTGTGGAAGACGATCAAAGACAGGAATACCAAGTCAACGCTTCTATACGGAACCCCGGTATTGTCAGGCAATGCGCTCTTGTGGACCGTGTACAGACAGCCGGCGAAGGGAGCCACTGCTGCTGTCGCCTATAACGGAAGAATGTCTGAGGTAAACTCCGATCTGTGGCGGCTGATGGCCATCAGCCGGGCCGATCAGAGCGTTCTCTTTACGGTAAACCTTCCGGGCGCGCCGGCGCCCAACGGAATGTCGTTGACGCGTAACGGCGACATCCTCGTTCCGCTGGTGGACGGTCGCGTGGTCTGTATCGGCAGCGGGGTCGCGCAACCGTTGGCGGCAACGACCGCTGCGAAAACCGTTCCGGGCTTGCAGTTGGAGGTGTTCCCGACCGATTTCGTGGTCAGGTATTACCAAGCATGGAAGCCCGAGGATCTGGAAGGAATGGTTCCGATGAAAACGGGTGTGGCGAGTCAGCTCAAGTATAATGACAACGCGACCAATACGTTGGTTTGGCTGCGGGGCTATGTGAATATCCCCGCGACCGGCACCTATACCTTCTTCGCCAAAGGAGGCGGCAACTTCACCATTCTGGATGCGTCGGAACGATTCATCGTCAGCGCGGTTCGCACGGACTCCGGACCGCTTTACTTGGAAAAAGGACTTCACCCGGTTTACGCCATTCTGCATGCGAGAAAGGATGAAAAGTCCGACCTTACGTGGGCCGGCAATGGCGAGTCCTTGAATGTTCAGTGGACAGGCCCGGACATTCCCTTGTCGGACATTCCCGAATCGGCCCTATCGCATCGGGAGGAACTCGCGACAGCAACCCAGCGATAATCGACAGGAGGAAAAATAAACTTGAACACAAAACAGACGACAAACAAAGCCGCCCTTCACTTGATGAAGGCGGCGATGGCGGGAATCGTATTGATGACCAGCGTCCGGGCACCGGCGGCGGAGCCCGCCGCGCCGAAAGCCGGGGCGAAACTCGCCTGGAAGGCGGGCGAAAAGGGAGAGCAGATTTTTGGGCAGGAGTGGCCGGAAAACATCTACGCCGGGCCGATTCATATTACGGCCAAGGAAGTCGCTTCAATCCCGGAAGGGTTCACCTTCCGCCCCAACAACGGGTTCGCCGAGTGCGCCTACAAAGCGACCCGGATCTCGTCCGTGCCTAACAAATACAAACCGGGCGATCTGGATGCCACGAAGCCGTTGATAGGCAGCAATGCGTTTCCGATGGACAAACTGCCTCAAATGACAGTCAAGGGGCAGCAGTTCCAACTCGATGCCGAAATCTCCGGGGTCCAACCGGAGGGCGTCGTGTTCACGGGCGTCTTCCATTTTGCCAACGAGGATGTCACCTGCAAAGTCGAGCGGACGGAATACAAGGTGACGCTCAACCCCGCGCCGGACCTCCGCGACCTGCGCTACGGACCGCATTTCCGCCAGACCCTTGATCTTTACAAGGCCAAATCGGCCACGCCCACGCCGTTGGTCATCTGGCTGCATGGCGGTGGTTGGCTGGCGGGCGATAAAAGCCGGGTGTCCGCCCACCCCGGGTTTTTGGCGAATGGAATTTCGGTTGCGTTGGTCAACTATCGCTATTGCGGGCAGGATCATTTGGAACCGCCCGTGGCGGCGCCCTTGCTGGATGTGGCTCGCGCGATTCAGTTTCTCCGGTCCAAAGCGAAGGAATTGAACATCGACAAGGAACGGATTAGTGTCACGGGCGGCTCGGCCGGAGGATGCTCCTCGCTCTGGGTTGCCTTTCACAAGGACTTGGCGGACCCCGCCTCGGACGATCCCGTGGCGAGGGAGTCCACGCGCCTGTTATGCGTCGGGGCTAAAATTCCGCAAACGTCGCTTGATCCGAAGCAGATGGAGGAATGGTTGCCCGGCATCACTTACGGACCGCATGCGTTTGGGATGAGTCGAAAGCCGGGGCAAACTCCGCAAATGCTTTTTCAGGAGTTTATTGATCGCCGGGATGAATGGCTTGCGAAGGGATACATCCAGGAGTTCTCCCCCTGGGCGCTCTTGACGCGCGATGCCCCGCCCACCTTCCTGGAATGTCAAGGTCCGCTCGATCCAAAGCCCGGGGACACCGGGGACTGGCAGACGCATTCGCCACGGTTCGGCTACCAGCTCAAGAAGAAAATGGACGAACTGGGTGTCGAATGCCATCTGACTTACGAAGGCGTCAGCGATGCGAGCTATTCTGGCATCGTTGACTTTTTCATCAAGAAGCTCAAGGGAACCGCCGCCGCTCCCGCCAATCAACCCAAACCGAATTGAACCTTATAAACCCGAGACATACCATGAAACCTACACTGTACAAAACCAACTTACCCCTCATGACCGGGATCGTCACAGCAACTCTGTTACTCATGACTGGCGCCCAAGCGCTGGCGGCGGAACCGGCTCGCATCGCCTCTTGCGAATGGCGAGTTTTCGACACCGAAAATGTGGGCGGACATCCGCAGTTGGCTGCCGTGCGCATCGCGGACACGCAGGGGCATGACGGCGTTTGCGTCATGATACGCGACGGCGGCATGAACGGCTCTTTGTCGCAAAAAATACAAAATGACGCAAAATATAAGGAAACTGCGTCAGCTTTGAGCCAGTCGTTGATTGGCCAGGACGCTTCGACGCCGCAGGCAATCAAGACGATCTGGGAGCAGATGGATGCCAACAAAGTGGGCTTCGATCTTCAGACCGCCATTGATCTGGCCTTGTGGGACATGTATGGGCGGGCCAACGGCAAGCCGGTGGTGGATCTGTTAGGCAAGAAACGGGAGAAAGTCGCCGCGCATTCGGTCACCGTGTGGCCGCCGATGTATCCGTTTAATCTCTGCAAGAATCATCAGGAAGTTGTGACGAAGTATATTGAGTTAGCGCGGCAGGCCAAGGCGCGCGGGCTGCGCGGGTTCAAGATTCATGCGTATATCAATGGCACTTGGAATCCGGTCGAATGGCGTCCCTTGAAGAAGGGCGAGCGCGGCGCGTTTCCGGATCTGGATTTGGAAATCATCCGGGCGGTTTATGCGGAATTGGGCAATTCCATGCCGCTGATGTTCGATCCGGGATTTATGTACAACCTCGATGAAGCGATCCGGGTCGGGAAGGCGCTGGATGAAATGAAGTTTACCTGGTACGAGGATCCGTTGCCGGAATATGCCGACAGCGATGCCTTGATGAAGGACTGGATTACGCTGCGGAAGACGGTCAAGACACCCATCATGGGTCCGCAGGAGTTTCTCGGTTACAAGGCCCGGATTCGGTGGCTGGAGGCGGGCGCGGCCGACTGGGCGCGCATCGATGTCTGTTTTGGCGGCTTTACGCCCTGCCTGGAGCTGATCCGTTATTGCGAAAAGCACACAATCCAAATCGACCTGCACGCCGTTCCGATGATGGCGTATATGATGGTCTGCTATCCCATCACCGACGATGCGACTATGCCGTGGTTTGAATTCTACGGTTCATGCGCAAGCGAACCGGTCGCGAAGGAATTTCCCGGCAGCGCGCCCGCGCCCACGAACTCGCCGTGGTTCAAGCGGATGCCCACGCGCCCGTTGGATGCCGAAGGTTACGTGCACTTCAATCCCGATATTCCCGGCATTGGTCCCGAAGCCGATTGGGCGTGGATTGCGACGCATGGGAGAAACCCCTTTGATCCAAACGACACCACGGGGATAGCTGCTGATCCTGCGGACGGTTTCGTCGGCGTTTTGGCGGGCACGATCAGCGCAAACGTGCATGACACCGGATTCATGATGACCGTCGAGAAGGTGACGGCCGGCGAAGAAAGCAAGGCCAAAGACGCATCGAAACTCGTCGGGGCCAACCTACTCGTCGGCGTAGGCGCATGGCATAAAAACCCGGATACAGGCGCGTACGAATCGCCGGTTGCGGTTTGGGAGGTCTGGAAGAGCCTGGCCAAAGGTTCCAAGGTCGAATGCCCGGTCAAGGCGAGTCTCGCAAATTCCGGGAAGCTGGTTCTAACACTGACGAAAGCACCAACAATCACTGAAAACACCAAATAATTTCCCTTAAGAACCCACCATAACACCAAAGAACCGTATCATGAAAAACACCATCCTGTTCGCAAGTTTAACCCTTACACTGGCCTTGGGCCTGGCTCACGCGCCCGCGCTGCGGGCGGATGAATCCGATTACTCGCCTCAAGTCTATGACGAGGACGAAGCCAAGGAGGAGCGCTCCTTGCTGCGTCCGTATCTTGAACCCGCGCATATTCCCACTCCTGAATACCTGGCGAGTTGCAAGGGGGTCGGCGGTCAGGAATACAAGGGCGATGAAACCCCGGAGCAATTGAAAGCCAAGAGCGCCAAGTTTCAGACTATCTACGACTCGATCGTCGCGGCCTTGCCGGAGAAATTGTCCGTACCGGTTGCCCGGAAGCGGAAGATTCTTGTGCTCGCCTACAGGACATGGGCGTATTACCACACGCCTGGCGCCGCCGGCTGTCTTATTTTCTTGCGCGAGGCGGCGAAGAAATACGGCGCCTTTGAAATCACCGAAGTCTATAAGCCCGACGGCATTGACGCCAAGATGCTGGCGGGATTTGATGTGGTTGTGCTCGACAACATCATGATTCCCGGACGGGCAGGCAAGTATGGAACATCTGGACGTCCACAACCGGAAACGGCATCGAAGGAAGATATCGCTAAACTGCGCGCAAAGGAGATCGAGATTTGGAAACCTCTCTACAATGAATTGCTGCCGGCCTATGTGAAGAACGGGGGCGGTTTAGTCGGCGTCCATGGCATTGCGGTGATGCCGATTATGGGAGGGGGGGACACGGACAAGATGGAATTTGCCGTGATGCTTGGCGGAGCGGTTGATTCGCAGTGCCATCCTTTGACGGACGGGACCAATAAGGGTCCATACGGATATTGCCCGGCTCCCTTAAAGATTCTGGAACCGAATAATCCCCTGACCTTCGCGTTTCGCGATGCGCTAAACGGTGGGCTGAAATGCGTCGAGTTGTATTCCTTTTGGCTGCCAACGGCGAGCATGGATAGCTCGCGAGCCCTCATCCGGTATGATACTGATAAAAAGCCGAACGTGACCTTTAACCCGAAGAGCGTGGAACGCTGCAAGGAGTTCGCGACGTCCACGATCTGGATAAAGAGCTACGGCAAGGGGCGCGTTTACTACAGCGCCCTGGGCCATCACGAGGAGAATTTCGGGGTGCCTTGCATTGCGCGGGCGTATCTCGACGGGTTGCTCTACGCCACCGGCGACTTGAAAGTCCCCGACGCCCCCGCCACCGCTGCCGGCAAGTGAACCGGATAGTGAACCAAGAACCAAAAGAAAGAACCCTCCATGACAACAACAAAAATACTGACCATTCTCGGCGTCGCCGGATGGGCCGGACTCTTCAACGCATTCTGCCAGGCGGCTGACGCCTCGAAGCCAGCCGAGTTGACCATCACCGACACCGTGCTGCGACCGGCGGAAAAGGTTCCGCCGTTGGGCGTGGTTAAATTGGGCAACAGCGGCTCGGTGGAGTGGGCTGCGAACAATTTCGTAGGTAATTCCGGCAACGAACCGATCTATGCGAAACGGCTTTTGCGGGTCAAACGTTGCGGCGACAACTGGTTTGAGGACGAGGTTGGGACTTCGTTCTGGGGTCTCTTCGGAAGCGGCTTCCTGAGCGGGGCCGAGGTGCGCATTTATAGGCTGGTGGACAAGGAGGGGAATCCGTTGCCGGAGACACCCAAGTATCTCGATATTTCCAAAGCCGATCATGTGCTTTTTGTGGGCAAGGGACGCATCATCCCGGATGACAGCCCGAACTTTCCCGATGGCGGCTGGGTCGCAACCAAATACGCGGACGTCCACCCCTATAAGATGCTGCCACCCACAACCGACACCTGCACCGACATGTCTGGCGTGATTAACGGACGGACCTATTGGTACACAGTGGTCGCGGTCGGCCCGGCGAACACGGAGTCCGATCCCTCCAACGAAGCGAGTGCCGCGGCGAAAGCGGGCGCGCCGCGTCCGGCGAACGAGGTCGTCAAGCCCGGAAAGACACCCGGTGGCGCGAAGCCTGCCGAGAAGCCCCAGCCGCCCACTGATCTGAAGGCCGAGGCCGGCGACGGCTGCGTCAAGCTCACTTGGGAACCGAGCACTTCAGCCAATGTGTTGGGTTACCGGCTGAAACGTTCCACGGCACTCGCTGCCGGGCAACAACAGCGCATCTATCTGGAACCGGGCGCGCCCAAGCTGTTGCCGTGGGATTACGTCGCCCTGGAAAGGAAGTTCGATCACTTCGACATGAAATATGTCGGTTCCAATGTTCGCGGCATGAGCAACCCGATGGATTCGCCGGATTGGTCGGGGTGGAGACTCGCGAATCCGGACGGGGTATCCTTCTCCATGGTGCCCCACCCGCAGCCGGTTCCGAAGGAGATGGTCGATCCGGGCGATACCTGCCTGCGCCTGGATGTCAAGGAGGGCGAGCAGTCGATCAAACAGCTCGTCTTCGTCGGCATCAAACAAGAGGGCAACAACCTTTGGTACGGGCAGCTTGAGCCTGGGAAGCACTACCGGGCGGAAATTTGGATGCGCCAGGAGGGACTCGGCAACGGTGGCGCCGTGAAGTTTTCCTATTCCGCCGGTTATCCCGACATCAAGACCGACTGGAATGTCACCGACAAGTGGCAGAAGTTCACCTATGCGTTTGACGCGCCGCAACGACCGGAGGCCGCTTCGGTCTTCGGGCATATGCTGAGTTTCACCGGGCCGGGAAAACTCTGGTTTGACAACTTCCGAATCTTCCGTTGCGACAAACCGGAAGACGCCGACAAACCATACGTGCCCAATGCGACGGTGCTCGATGAATTGATTAAGAGCCAGCCCGCTACGGGCAGGAAAGGCATGCATCGGCTCTGGTTTCTGGGCCGCGATGCCAACATGTCATCCATCCTGAGTTGGCACGCCAATTCCAATGTGAGTCCCAATCCGTCGACGTCGGTTGGATCGACCATGAACATGACGCTGCCGATGGGGTTGACCTTCGATCTCGCGACCGGCGACTCGCCGGCGACACGGATGCGGCCCTGGTTGGTGATTCAACATATCCTGCACAGCGAGCAGGAGTGGAAAAATCTGATCGAATATCTTGCCGCGCCCTACGATCCCAAAAAGGATTCCCCGCAAGAAAAACCGTGGGCTTATCTTCGGACCCAGCAGCGGGGCGGCGTACTGACGCCTTGGACCGACGAGTTTTCCAATATCATCATCGAGTTCGGCAATGAAACCTGGCACAATGGGATGCATGAGGACTGGCTCGGGTTCAGCAAACATAACGCAATTTGGGGGGGAGGACCTGAATACGGGCTTTTTGCGAAGTACCTGATCGAAAACATGCAGTCCAGCCCTTACTGGAAATCGCAGAATCTCGATAAGAAAATCCAGTTCGACCTCGGTGCCGGGTACCCGATCGCCATTAATGGAGACAAAGTGAAGGGCTACGGCGAAGAGGCGATGATGACCTGCCCGCAGGCGACCTTCCTCGGACACGCGAACTATGTCGGCCCGAAATGGGAGACCGGCCAGAAGGCCTTCGAGAGTTTGGACGATCATGGATTTCAAGCGACGATGCTCGGATTTCTCGCCGGTCCTGAGCAGGATCAGATCAAGCAGGGACAGGCGCGGGACATTTTGGAGCGGACGCATCACGCGTATGATCTTGCTGCTTACGAAGGCGGCCCGAGTGGGTATCCAATCCCGACCATGGGCCGCGGCACGGTGGAGCAGGCAAAAATCGCCGAGGTTTACGGAAAAAGCCTTGCCATGGCGGTGGCCTCGCTCGATTGCTGGATGCGCAGCTACGAGTATGGATGGACCGACCAGGCGTTTAGCGCCTATGCACAGGGAAAAATGTGGGCCAGTCATACGACGCTCTGGGATGGATTCCGCGCAATCCCAGGCTGGCAGGCGCTCGTCATGCGCAACCGGTTCGCCAGCGGCGACCTGATGAAGGTGGAGGAAAAAAACCTGCCCACCATTGCCTGGGACAAGAAAGATTATCCGGCGGTCGGCGCCTATGCCATGCGCGACGGGAAACAGTGGTCGGTGTTTGTCTTGTCGCGGTCGCTGGCCCAACCTATACCGGTGACGCTGAACCTGCCGTTCCAAACGGCGGGAAAAATCACCCTGCACACGCTGGCGGGGGACCCGCGCGACACCAACATCGACCAGGAAAAGGTCACGATCCAATCGAAGGATCTCCCAGCGGCCGCCTTGAAGGGCGGCAAGCTGACCATCGACCCGATGCCGCCGGGATGCGTCTATCTCTATGTGTTTGATCAAACATCCAAATGAAAGTGCTCTGACGCCACTGACACCGCAATCATAAAAAAGGAAACACCATGAATGCTAAACAGACAAAGAACAAAATTACACAAAACGTAATCACCATACTTGTCGGCATTCTGGCACTCAGTCCCTTATTGCGGGCGGCGGATTCGCCGTCGTCCCCGGCATCAGCCGCGCCGGATCAGCTCGTCTGCAATCATGTGCGCATTCTGCCGCGGGCGGGTTTCCCGCAGTTGGTCAAGGGTGCAATCATTCAAGGTTCCAACAGCGGACAGATGGATGGCTTCACGGAACTGGTCACCATCACCGAGGATGCCAAGGAGGGCGAGTGGTTGGATGTGAAGTTCGCCAATAGCAAGGTCTATCGTTTTCTGCGATATTTCGGGCCGCCTGACTCGTGGTGCAACATTGCGGAGCTTGAGTTTTATCACAATGACACCAAGTTGAATGGTGCTTCCTACGGAACCTGGGGGACGCGGGAAGGAAAGAGCACCTTCGACAAGGCGTTTGACCACGATCCCAAGACTTTCTTCGATGCCGCGGCGGCGAGCGATCAATACGCCGGCATTGAAGTGCAAGGGCTGCCCAGCGCCGAGCCGCCGGTGGTCACCAAAGGCAGCGAGCGCAAGAAAGGCGCGCGGTGCCATTACCACATCGGCAACAGCCTGACGGTTCTCGAGGAACTCTATATGCAGGCGATCGCCCAAGCCGCCGGGTTTGGCGATGACGTGGGTGTCCACTGGGCAATTCCCGGGGCGCCGATGCGCATGCTCTGGCCCCTTGCGATACGCGACGAGAAATCGCCACCACGCGTTGACGCTGTCAGGCTCGCGCCGGTGGACGATCTCGTTCTGCAATGCTTTGTCTCCAATGGCGACAATTCGGAGCCGACTCCGTATGTCGGCTTTTATGATCTGTTCAAGAAAAACAGCCCCGGCGTCCGGCTCTGGATCTATGGACAATGGCAGCCGACCCATCAGCCGGATATCTGGGAAGAGCAGGTGATCGGATTGCATCGCATCTATTTCGAGACGGCGGCGAATGCCCAAAAGATGCGTCCCCTGAATCCACCGGTGGCGGTGATTCCCGGCGGCTATGCGCTGATCAATCTCAAGCATGCCATCGAAAAGGGTGAATTGCCCGGAGCTTCCAAAGATGGATTCTACGATGTCGTATTTTTTGACGGGCTGCATCTGAGCGAGCTCGGTCGTTATTTCATCGGGTTGGTTCATTACGCTTCCATCTACGAAAAGAGCCCGGTCGGTCTGCCTGGGGTGAAAACATTTGACAACGGCTTCTTCGGAAAAAACAAAGACTTCAAACCGACCGAAACCGGCGCGTGCAAACCTGAACAAATTAAAATCCTGGAGCAAATCGCCTGGGATAGCGCGCAGTCCTGGCGGGCGGCGCCGGAAAAGGTGATCGCCATGGCAGTGCCCGGCGAGATCTGCGGACGCGATTACATTGGCAGCCTGAGTCACGACAATACACCCCTCACGGAGTTCTGGGGCTACTCGATGAACGGGTCTCACAGTTACTACGTTGCTGCGCCGTCAGAAGGCAAATACCTGCTCAAGGTCAATGGCATGAGCCGGTCCGCGCTTCCAAAAGGGCCGGATGTTTTTCTTGACGATGAACCGGCGGGGACCATGGAACTCGCCGAGAAGTCGGGAAAAGAATCGCTGATCGAGACCAAGGCATTCCCGTTGAGTCTCAAGAAGGGGCTGCACAAACTGCGGATTTGCCAGGCTAAGGAGACCGCCATTCTTCTCAACACATTGCGGATCACCAAAGCCGACGGATCGGGCATCCCGCACACTGCGCCATTCTGCGATGCCACCATAATGGAAATGGTGGTTGAAGCGGGCGCGACTGCGGTCAAATCGTTCAAGGTTTCCGATGCTGAGACGCCTGCCGACAAACTCAAGGTGACGGCAGTGTCTCAAACCCCCAAGGTGTTGCCTCGTGAAGCGGTCAGCGTCGAGACCGGAGCAGACGGCACCTGCAAACTCTCCATCAAGCACCCCGGCCAGGCCGGCACGGCCTACCTGGTCGTGACGATCACCAACAACGCCGGACTCCGGAACTGGTTTAATTTTAGAGTAATATGCAAGTGACTGTCACCATCTTAAGAAATGAATAACAAATGACAAACCTCGACACCAAGATAACCCGGACATTTGATTTTGCCGGCAGGCAATTGCGGCATTTGATTGAAACGCACCCCGATTATTTTCCGATGTACACCCGCAACGGGAAATGGAAGCACGACGGCGAGTCGTGGGCGCGCTGGTGCGAGGGATTTCTCTGCGGGCAACTCTGGCTGCTGTTTGAACGCACCGGCGAACCGTATTGGCGCGAAAAGGCGGAGCATTACTCGCGACTGATCGAACATCGGAAATCGGATCGCAAAGTTCACGACCTCGGGTTTATTTTCTGGTCTTCCTACAAGCGCTGGCATGATCTCACGGGCGATCCGGCGGCCGGACAGGTCGTCATCGAGGCGGGGCAAACGCTCGCCCTGCGCTTCCGGGAAAAGGGCGGTTATCTCAGTTCGTTCCTTTCCGACGAAAGCACCTTTATCGACATCATGATGAATGTCGGCATCATTTTTTACGCCGCGCGGGAAACCGGCGACGACGATTTGCGGCGCATCGCGAACCGGCATTGCCTGACTTCGCGAAAGTATCTGGTTCGGGGCGACGGGAGCGTCGCGCACGAAGGGATATTCGACACGGAAACCGGCGAGTTTCTGCGCGAATCGGTGCATCAGGGGCATCGCAACGATTCCTCCTGGGCGCGCGGATTGGCCTGGGCCCTTTACGGTTTCGGCACCGCTTACTCGTTTACCCGGGACGCGCGTTATTTGCAAACCGCCGAGGCCTGCGCGAATTTTTACATCGAACGAACTCCGGCGCATGGCGTTCCCCCCAACGACTTTGATGAAGAGAACCCCGTTCTTCCTATGGAAAGTTCCGCCGCTGCAATCGCCGCAAGCGGGATGCTGAGCCTGGCGAAATTGACCGGCGACCCGGCGCGCGCGCGACTCTATGGCGATTACGCGCTGACCATTCTTGACACCCTGACCGGACCCGATTTTTGCGCGGTGGAAACTCCCGGGTGGGAGGGGATATTAAAGCGCGCCACCTATCATCTGCGCAAAGGCCTGGGGGTCAACGAAAGCGTCATGTGGGGGGAATACTTTTTTCTTGAGGCGTTAGGCAAAGCCGCTGAAAAATGAACCCTGTTTACACTCAAAAACAGCGGGCGCTGATCGTGGCCTTTGCCTTTCTGGGCACACTGTTCGACGGCGCTGATTTTTTTGTTTTCACCCTTTTCATGGGGCCGCTGGCCAAGTGCTTCGGAGTGTCCCTGGTTCAGATCACGGTGATTCAGACCACGGGTTATCTTGCCGGCATTTTGGGCGGGGTGGCATTTGGCATTTACGCCGACCGCTACGGGAGAAGACTCGGCCTGGCGGCAACGGTGGCCGTTTACAGCCTGTTCACGGGCGCTTCCGCATTCGCCCATAACTACCCGGCGTTTATGGCCCTCCATTTCATGGCCGGGATTGGCATCGGCGGGGAAATGGGAATCGCCTTCGCCTATTTGACCGAGGTCTTTCCAATGCCTAACAACAGGCGCGGCATGTATTGCGGCGCCATGCAAACCATGTTTCTGTTCGGGGCTCTGGTCGCCACCGCGCTTTATCAAACCACCTCCATCCGTTTTGGAGCCGAAGCCTGGCGCTATTCCTACATGGCATTGGGCGGTGTCGCCGTTCTCGGGGCGTTGATCCGAACCTATATGCCGGAGTCCAAACTTTGGGAGGCCAGCAGGGAAAAACGGAATCTCCAACGCGCCCCCGCGATTCCCATGGCGGACATCTTCCGCGGCGCGCTCGGGCGGACAACCCTTTGGGCGGCGCTGGTCTGGACCTTTGGATTTTACGGATGTTATTCGGTGGTCGTTTTTTTGCCGACCCTGTTGAATTCGGTTTACAAGCTGCCGGTTAATTCGGTCGCGCTGATTTCCTATCTTGGCAATGGAATCGTCATTGTCGCCTATTTTTCCGGAGGCTGGTTGATGGACGTGATCGGCAGAAAAAAGACCTTTTACATTACAGGCGCCGTCGGGACGCTTGCCTTTTTGACGTTCTTCGTCGTCGGCTGTCTCTTCAATATCATCCCCACCGCAGGCGCTCTTTTCGTATCTCCGGTGTTTTATTCCATTCTTTTCATGCAAATGGGCTACGCGTATTTTGGCGGACAGGGCGCCTGGTTGTCTGAAATTTACCCTACCCACATCCGCACCACTGGAGTGAATTTTGTTTATTACGTATCGAGGGCGATCGGAGCAGGTGTCGCGCCCCTGGCGGCCCTTTCCTTGGTGACTTTTTTCGGCTTCGACGTCCGGATGGCCATTGCAATGGGCGCTTTGGGAACCGGTCTGTTGTGGTTTTTCACCCGGATGCTCCCCGAAACAAAAGGGATCGAACTGCAAGACAATTAACCCGCATGGATCACATGAAATCCCGCTCTTGTTTGAACCCGTATTTCCCCAAGATACTTCACAAAACAAACTAGGATTATGATCTTCCGGCGACCACCCTGGAGGGGGGGAAACCGGAAATCGCCCCGATGTCCCCGGAAAATATTTATCTTTACGTCTTTGGACAAAGTCCAAAATATCAGATCGATGAAATCCACCTTACAACCCGCCGCCTTCCTTTCCCCATGTGATTTTGGAGCGAAGGGAGATGGCTCCACCAAAGACACACGCGCGGTGCAAGCCGCTTTTGATGCCGCCCACGCGCAAGGCGGCGGCACCGTCTTTTTCCCTCCGGGCACTTACCTCTGCGGGACGCTCCGGCTGCGCAGTCGCGTCTCCGTCCAGATCGGCCCGGGAGCGACGCTCAAAGGCTCTCCCGAGGCGGCTGATTACGAGTTCATCAAGCCGGAGGTATGGTCGCGCATGGACACCACGGTATTCCGATCGTTCATCTTCGGCGAGGATCTCGAGGAAGTCACGTTGTGCGGCGATGGAACCATCGATGGTGGCGGCGCCGCGCCGGAGTTCTCCGTCAAACCCGTGGACAACGACCCGAACCGGCCTTACTGCCTCCACCTGGCGAACTGCAAGCGGGTGACGGTCCGCGATCTGCGGCTCCAGAATTCCGCATTCTGGATGCAGCGGTACCTGCACTGCGATGACGTCCGGATCACCGGGCTCAGGAATTTCAATCATTCCACGTTCAACAACGATGGGATCGACATCGACAGCAGTTCCAATGTCACGATTTCCGACTGCATTTTCGATGTCAGCGACGATGCCATCTGCCTGAAGAGCGAAGGCCGCGGAGTGACCCGAAATGTGGTGGTGACAAACTGCGTCCTCGCCACGCACGCGAGCGCAATCAAGCTCGGTACCGGATCGGTGGGCGGATTTGAAAATGTGGTGGTTTCCAATTGCGTCATTCGTCCGTCGCAAAGCACGGCCAATGTTCATGCTTTGGTGGCCTGGGGCCTCGAAGCGCACGGCGGCCTAACCGGGATCGACCTCGCGGCGGTGGACGGCGGCACCCTTCGGCACTGCCTCTTCTCGAACATTGTCATGGAGGGCGTTGAATCGCCGTTCTGCCTCCGCCTCGGAAACCGGAACAGCAGCAAGATGGAATCAACCTACGGCGCCTGCGCGGACGAAATTCAAGAAGAACGCTTCAGCCGGCTTGAGCACATCGTCTTTGACAATATCGACGCGCGCGACCTGGGGCCGTACACGAGCCCGATCACCGGATTTGCAGGCCATCCGATTCGCGACATTACTTTCCGGAACATCACCCTGCGCAACACCCGTCCGCCGAAACCCGAAGAACAGGCCAAGCCGTATGAGCGCAACACCCGGTCGTATCCCGGAAGCCGTTCCACCGGCCACATCCCCTCCAGCGGATTCTTTTTCGACTGGGTCGAGGGAGTGAACCTTGAAAACATCCGGGTCTATGCAGCGGGGGGAGATGCGCGACCGGTTTATGAATTCCGAAACGCGAAGGACGTTGCCATCGACCGGGAGCCATTCACACCAGCGCCGTCACCGCAATGAGCGCCAGCGTCGGCCCCGCTTCCGGATCGGCGCGCGCTTCGATGTGGCTGAGTTCTTCCTGGGGCCGCGGGTTGATCCATTCGAGCGTGTAGAGGTAACGCTCGTATTCCTGCGCGTCGGCGGGATTGAAAACCGTGACGTATTTGGCATGGGGAAAATCCCGCTGTTCGTATCCCGGCCACCAGTCCTGCACGTTGGGCTTCAGCTTGCCGAAATGCCGGCGCGCCCATCCCTTGGAGGAACCGATCGGGATCAACGGGACGCTTGCGTCCGCTCCCGTTTTGAAGTGGATGCGGTATTCGGCAAAGCCCGCCGGCTGGGCAAGGGCATATCCGCAGCCGTGCAAGAAATAGAGTGCCTTCACCCGCCCGCGCACGGGCAGTCTCACCCGGACCGGCAGTTCTTTTCCCTCAGTAGAGTGCGTTTGAGGCGAGCGGAACGTCACCACCGCTTGCCCGCCGTTGAGGTTTTCATCAATCACTTGAAATTTGACGCCATGGATCGTGCGCAACCCCGGCGAGAAATGCAGGAGGGGATCGCTGCCGAGCCAGCCGTGTACGCGGGTCATGCCGTGGTTGGCCAGTTTGGACAAATCGAGCTGTCGCCAAGTGTGGTGGCGGCTCCTTTTCAAATAAGCGTACGTCTTGAGCCAGGACTCCCCGGGGCTGGCGGCCATACGTCCCATACTTCCTATTCTTCCCATGGGACTTATGGGAACTATGGGACCTATGGCAAGGACGTCCGGTTTCCCTGTTTCCCTGCGCGCGAGCGCCCGCGTCGATTCCCGCACGGTCAATTCCGGCACAAACAAGGCGTGGCTCGGCGGCGGCATCGGGCGTCCCGATTCGACGGCCTGAACCCTGGAAATAACCTCCCAGCAGGCCCACGAGGCGATGCAGGCATCCTCCCGCAGCGCGACCGCCGTCAGCGCGGGACGGCAGTCCGGCTTGTAATCGAACAGGCTCACCACCGACAGTTCATCCGGCACCTTGCAGGCCTTCGTAACCTGCGCGGCGTAGGTGCATATCGCAAAAACCGCCGTCACATCGGGATGGCGTTTGCGTTGCTCCACCACCGTCTCGCGCGGAGCCGTGTCATCAAAGAATTCGGTCTGCCAGATCGCAGCCGAGAACCCGAGCTGCGCGCAAACCTTCCTGAAATTTGCTGCGACCGCGGCTTCCGTGACGGAAAAAGGGCCGGAAACGTAGGCGATCTTCCGGTGGCCAAGGTCGTGCAAGTGCCGCAAGGCGATTTCCGTCGCCCGTAGCAGATCTGTGCCGACCGTGGACTGCGACAAGCCCGGGGTCACGCCATCCGCGCAGACCGCCACCGGGATCTTTGACTGTTCGAGCAGCGGTTTCAGGCTTTCGATCCAGTGAGGTATCCAGAGGATCACCCCGGCGGGCTTTTGCGCAAAAACCTGCCGCAGGACGACCGCCGGTGCCGTGGACCGGGTGAAGGAGGTCTGGATTTCGCGATGCTTCACCCCGCGTTCCGCCAGGATGCGGGCGGCAACGGAATTGAACTTCTCGTTGGCGTAGGAAACCACGCAGACCTCGCCGTCGATCAACGGCCGGGACTGGGGTTCGGCACCGACGAAAAGTTTATACCCGCGGCGGACCAGGCTGCCCTTGGAGATCAGATCCTGGCACGCCCGGTCCAACGTGCTCGGATGGAACCCAAGCTGTTTTGCCAGCAGCCTCGCCGACGGCAGCCGCGAGCCGGGCGCAAGGTTCCGGCCCGCGATCCAGCTCCGGATCGCTTGGGTGGCCTCGGGGTATTTCATACTTTTCTCCTGCAAAATGAAATTGCGGGAGCAATTGCCCGTCTATTTGCGCCAGGGAACCGTTTGAGGCAAGATTTTTTTGTGCGGCGGGCGTGCCGCCATATAATCAACTCCCATGAAACCTCCCGGAACACGCATTCTTCCCATCGGACCGGCCTCGCAGAGGCCGGCTACAACCATGAAAACTCCCGTCTCCCGCATTCTACCCGTCCTGCTAGCCGCCCTCAGCCCCGTCATCTCCCTCGCCGCCGGGAGCAACGAGCAGGCCGAACTCACCGTCACTGAGACCGTGCTTCGCCCTGCGGAAAAGGTGCCGCCATTGGGCGCGAACCTCTGGGGCAGCAGCGGGCCGGTGGAATGGGCGGCGAACAATTTCGTGCGCGGTTCCGGCAACGAACCGATTTACATGAAAAGGTATTTCCGTGTCAGCCAATCCGGGGAAAACTGGTTTGAGATCGAGGGCGGCACTTCGTGGTTCAATCTCTACGGCAGCGGTATCCTCAGCGGGGCCGGGGTGCGGGTTTACAGGCTGGTGGACAAGGAGGGAAATCCGGTGCCCGAGGCAAATGGCTATCTCGATGTTTCCAAAGCCGATCATGTGGTCCTCGTGGGCAAGGGGCGTGTGGTCCCGGACGGAAGCCCCGGGTTTCCCGACGGCGGCTGGATCGCAAGCAAATACTCGAACGTCAATCCCTACCACATGCTGCCTCCCACAACGGACAGTTGCACCGACACTTCCGGCGTGATCAACGGCCGGACCTATTGGTACACGGTCGTCGCGGTCGGCCCTGGCGATACCGAGTCCGACCCTTCCAATGAAGCCAGCGCCACGGCGAAAGCGGGCGCGATGCGTCCGGACAGCGAGGTCGTCAAGCCCGGTGCGATACCGGGCGGGCCGAAACCTGCCGAGAAACCGCTGCCGCCAACCGAGCTGAAAGCCGAGGCGGGTGATGGCTGCATCAAGCTCACCTGGAAACCGAGCCCTTCCGCCAATGTGCTGGGCTACCGGCTGAAACGTTCCACCGTGCCCGCCGCGGAGCAGCAGCAGCGCGTCTATCTCGAACCCGGCGCTCCGAAACTGATGCCGTGGGATTATGTCGTGCTGGAAAAGAAGTTCGACAAGTTCGACATGAAATATGTTAACTCGCGGATTCGCGGCGTTGGCAGCCCGATGGATGAGCCCGCATGGTATTGGCTTTCCACAAAGCCCGGCGGAGTTTCCTTCTCGCTGGTGCCTCACCCGCAGCCGGTCCCGAACGAGATGGTCGATCCCGGCGAAACCTGCCTGCGCGTCGATGCCAGGGAGGGCGAACAGTCGATAAAGCAGATCGTCTTCATCGGGACGAAGCACGGTGGCGATTCGATCTGGTACGGGCAGCTCGAGCCGGGCAAACATTACCAGGCGGAAATCTGGATGTGCCGCGAGGGGCTCGGAAACGACGGCGCCGTCAAGTTTTCCTATTCACCAGGCTATCCTAACATCGCGACCGACTGGAAGGTCACCGACAAATGGCAGAAGTTCACGTATGAATTCGACGGCCCGGAGCGTCCGGGCGATCCGATGCACTTCGGGCAGATGCTGAGTTTCACCGGGCCGGGCACGCTCTGGATCGACAATTTCCGGATCTACCGCTGCGACAAACCGGAAGATGCCGACAAACCCTACGTGCCCAACGCGACGGTGCTCGATGAACTCATCAAGAGCCAGCCCGCGACCGGCAGGAAAGGGGTGCATCGGATCTGGTTCCTGGCCCGGGACGCCACCATGTCGTCCATCCTAAGTTGGCACGCCAATTCCCAGGTGCGCCCCGATTGGGTCACCCAGGTCAAGTCCACCCTGTTCATGACGCTGCCGATGGGATTGATGTTCGACCTTGCGACGGGCGACTCCCCGGCCACCCGGATGCGCCCCTGGCTGGTGTTGCAACACATCCTGCATAGCGAGCAGGACTGGAAAAATCTGGTCGAATATCTTGCCGCACCCTACGACCCGAAAAAAGATTCCCCGAAAGAAAAACCGTGGGCTTATTTGCGGACTCAGCAGCGTGGCGGCGTGCTGACACCTTGGACCGACGAGTTCTCCTGCATCACTATCGATCTCGGCAACGAGACCTGGCACAATGGCGCGATCGAGGACTGGCTGGGATTCAGCAAACAAAACGCCATCTGGCAGGGAGGACCGGAATACGGGCTTTTCGCGAAGTACCTAATCGAAAACGCGCAGTCCAGCCCCTACTGGAAATCGCAGGATCTCGACAAGAAAATCCAGTTCACCATCGGCGGCGGCTACCCGATGGCTATCAACGGGGACAAAGTGAATTCCTACGGTGAATTGGCGATGATGAATTGCCCTTCGGGGAAACTGCTCACTCATGCGAATTATGTCGGCCCGAAATGGGAGACCGGCCAGAAAGCGTACGCGAGCTTGGACGATCAAGGGTTTCAAGCGGTACTGCTCAGTTATTTGACCGGCACCGAGCCCGATGAGATCAACTGGGCAAAGGGACACGACATTCTGGAACGGACGCATCACGCTTACGATATCGTTGGCTATGAAGGCGGCCCGGGCGGGTACCCAATCCCGACAATGGGCAGGGGCACCGTGGATGAGGCGAAGATCGCCGAGGTTTACGGGAAATCGCTCGCAATGGGCGTGGCCACGCTCGATTGCTGGCTGCGCAGCTACCAGTACGGCTGGACCGACCAGGCTTTCCTCGGCTACGGCCAGGGAAGGATGTTTGTAAGCCACACCCCGCTCTGGGATGGATTCCGCGCGATCCCGAGCTGGCAGGCGCTCACTCTGCGCAACCGCTTTGCCAGCGGCGACCTGATGCGGGTGGAGGAAAACAACGTCCCCACCATCGCATGGGACAAAAAAGCCTATCCCGCCATCGGCGCCTACGCCATGCGCGACGGGAAACGGTGGTCGGTGTTCGTGCTGTCGCGCTCGTTGAACCAATCCATGCCGGTCACGATCAACCTGCCGTTCAAATCCGCGGGGAAAATCACCCTGCACACACTTGCAGGCGATCCGCGCGACACCAATACTGACGAAAGCAAAATCACGCTCCAATCGAAGGAACTCCCGGCAACCGCCCTCCGGGGCGGCAAACTGACAATCGACCCGATGCCGCCGGGGTGCATCTATCTCTATGTGTTTGATCAAACATCCAAATAACCATGGATAGCGAATCAAATGGGAAATCCCGGTATGGAGGCATAGGATCAACGCTAACTAAACAATCCATGAACCCACTTGCCAACCTATCCGAAGTAAAAGAGCGCAACGAAAAATGGTGGAACCGGACTAATACCAGCCCGGTTTCCTACGTCGTTTTTGAACGGGAACCGATCCCTTACGACAAACTCCGGAAACCGTGGATGAGCCCGGATTCGCTGGATGGCTGGTCGAACTGGAAACAGGAGATCGTGTTTGGGCACGCCGTCCAGCTCACGCATCAAACGGGGGACTGGCAATATGTGGAGGACGCGATTGAACTCTTGGCCGAATACCCGAAATACACGGGGCATGCCGCCGAGGGGTATTCCTTTAATCTTCCGATGCTCGGCCCGGGAAGTCTCAGCGCCTGCCTGAGCGGTTTCATGAAATATTATCCACCCACCATCTGGCTTGAACTGGAGGAGCCATGGCCGTGGGAACGGGTTCTTGCTTTGACGGAGACGAGCCGGGACCCCCTCTGGGACACCGCGATCGAGGCCGTCCGGCGCCATGTGGCCCGGCTTCAGAAACTCTATGTCATCGCCCAACCGGATCATGGCGGCATTCTGGATGTTCTCGCCTCCCTTGTCGGAACCCAGGAGTTGCTGATGAAAATGATCGAGGAACCGGAAGAGGTGCTCGCTGTGATTGGCGTGCTGGAGAAGCTCTGGTTCAAGGCCGACGCAGAGTTTGGCACCATCATTTATCCGGGCAACCACGGGTGTTACGTACGCCAGATGCGGTGGCTCTCGGCCAAACCGGTTTTGACCGCCGTCTGTGATCTTTGCGCGATGTTCGGGCCGGATATGTTCGACCGGTTTGTCCTGCCGGGCATCATGCGGGATTGCGAGAAGTTTGACGGGCGTGTGATTTACCACTTGGACGGTCCCGGGCAATTGCCGCATGTGGATTCGCTCCTGAAAATCGAAAAGCTCCGGGCCATCCAGTGGGTGCAGGGGGCGGGGAACCCGCCGGCAACCGACGAATGCTGGCATGGGCTCTATCGCAAGATCATCGACGCAGGCAAAGGAATCTGCATCGACGAGTGCTATGAACGAATGGATGCGCTGAAGTCGCTCTTTGCAAAATTCCCGTCCGAAAATTTCTATCTTGGATTCTGGGCGAATCAATCGCAGGCCGCGGAGGCGGCGGAGATGCTGCGGATTCAATAATCTATGAGCACTTTGTTTGATCGTAGTCTCTCACACCTCAATCGTCTCTTCTGACCGAGGGGGCGAAAAGCGAACCCCAAGCATTTGTCAAAACCAATAATTTATGATGACTTCCAAAGAACGAGTGATTGCGGCAGTGCGACGGCAGGGGCCGGACCGGACACCTTATTTGCGGTGGGAAAAACTCGAGGTGACGGACATCGTGGCCGACTGGCCAAGAAAGAAGGAGAACCTCACCCGCCGGCAGACAAAGTGGACGGATGAATGGGGCTGCCAGTGGGAAGCGTTGGACACGAGCCGGGGACACATCGTCGGGTATCCGATCGTCACCGTGGACGACTACGCGGACTATGTTTTCCCCGAGCCGGTGATTCCCCTGGAGGCGTTGCAGGCCAACCGACTTGAGTTCGGCGACCGGATCTGCTGCGGCGGACTGGGATTTTTCTTTTTTGAGCTGCTTGAAAAACTGCGCGGGTTCAACGAGTTCATGGTGGATCTGGCCGGCGAGCGGGAGGCGCTCGAGGCGTTCCTCGACCGGCTGCAGGCGCACTACATCAAAATGGTGGACGCCTATGCGGCTTCAGGGCTGGTGGATTGCATCACGACCAATGAAGACCTCGGCCTGCAGGATCGCCTGACCATCTCGCCGGCCATGTGGCGGGAGGTGCTGGCGCCGCGTTACCGGGCCGTTTACCAGCGCGCCCACGAACACGGGTTGCTGACGTTTCAACACTCCTGCGGTTTCGTGCAGGATATTGTCGGAGACCTCGCGGATGCCGGAGTGGACATCCTCGAACTTCAACAACTGGGCTGCATGGACATGGAACTCGTGGCGAGGCAAGCAAGGGATCGGTTGTGCATTTCGGCTCCGGTGGACGTGCAAACAGTTCTGCCTTGCGGCGACTGGGCAAAGATCGAGGCGTTTCAGCGGCGGCTGTTCGAGACGTTCGACGCCCCGGCCGGCGGGTTCATCGCGCAGATTTACTGTGATCTTCCATCACTGCAGGTGCCGCCCGAAACCGGCGACCGGCTGGAGACGCTCATCCAGTCACTCCGCGACTGGCGCGGGCGATAAGCAAATTCCACCGTTAGCATTTTATGTTCAAGAATAGTTCCGACATCACACAAGCGTTGCAGAAACGAATCAACCAACTGGCTGAATCGGGCGGCGGGGAGATCCTCGTCCCGCCTGGCGAATATCATTTCAAGCCGATCGAGTTAAAATCGAACATCTGTCTGAATCTCAGCGCCGGAGCGCGGATGATCGCATCCCCGCGAAAGGAGGACTATTTCCCGATTGGTTATAACCACAACGAGATGGGGGATGTTTTCTCGGCAATTTACGCCAGGGAAATGGTGAACATCACCATCAAAGGGGAGGGGACCATCGATTTAAGCGGGGAATCCTTTTACCATATGGACCGCCCCACGGAAGTCTCCACGACCGGCCCGGAAGTTACCCGGGAATACCTTGATGAAGCGCCGCGCACCTATGACTGGCGCGTCAATCAGCCGGTGTTCTTTCATCGCTGCAACAACATCCGTTTCGAGGGGGTGACAATCACCAACGCCCCCTGCTGGACGCTCAGTTTCAATTTCTGCCAGACGATCAAGATGATCAACCTGACAATCCTCAACAGCCTGATCATTCCTAACAATGACGGGATGCACTTTACCGGTTCCAGGGACATCGTCATCAGCGGGTGCCACATTACCGCCGGAGACGACTGTGTCGCGCTGTCGTCGATCACGGACTGGAATGTCCCCTGTGAAAATGCGGTGATCACGAACTGCGTGTTTCAATCCGCATCGAAAGCCATCTCGGTCGGCTACATGCACAGCATTGTCCGCGATGTGCTGATCAACAATGTCATCGTTAAAAAAAGCAACCGGGCGTTCGTCCTGATGTGCCACCCACATACCGGGCTGGTGGAGAATGTGCAGGTTTCCAATTGCATCTTCGAGGGGAGGAGCTACGGAGGAAATTGGTGGGGGAACGGCGAGTCGATTGTCCTGATGGCGACCCCGCAGCATATCGCCCGGTATCGCGATCCGCTGCCGGAACCGCGGTTCGACACCTCCATTCGGAACGTCACATTTTCGAACCTCACCTGCATTTCGGAACGCCCCGTTGGCGTTGTGGCGGACGGGCCGCTGATTCAGAACGTGCAGATCCGGGACACGGTCATTCAAATCGTTGCGGAAATCCGTCCCAGTTTGAAGGGGAATGTCATCGACCTGGCTCCCGGTCCGGAGAATTATCAGATCCCCCGCGGCGGTGCAGGCGTTTTTTACAAGAACGCACAACTGCAGCTCAGAAATGTGGTCGATCATCAGGGGAACCCGGTGGAAATGGTTGAAATGAATTCGTAGCTTGGATTTCAATACCCCCACCGACCCCGGCCCGGTGACCATTCGGGCTCGCGGAGGCGAAAAGTAAATTCCTAGATTAACAGAACATAACGAAAAACAACAAACACCGACCGTAAACAACAGCCCAAAATTCCAATTCAATAATATATGAGCACCTTGCTTGATCGCAGCCTCTCGCACCTCAATGGTTTCAACTACCAGCCGACCTTCAGCCTAAATGGCGCGGTGCGCTGGCTCGACCGCTGGAATGGCGACACCGTCAAACGCGAATTGCAGCGGGGCATCGAGTTGTTCCCGTGGATGAAGGTCGTGCGCCAGTGGCTCTCGCACGACGCATGGATGGAGGATCGCCGGCGGTTCCTTGAAAACCTGGCCGCCGAGGCGGTCATTTGCAAAGAACTCGGCCTTCAATTGATGCCGGTGCTGTTCAACGGCTGGCACGGCTTGCCTGATTATGGTGGCCTGGGGCCAATGCATGCGCAGCGCGCGGCGAATCCCGAAAACCTGGAACGCATTTTTCTGGCCTATGTGGACGACGTGGCGCGCATCCTGTCCCCGACAGGAATCGTGGCGGTGTGGGATCTCTGCAACGAACCCTGGCTGCACTACAGCGCCGAACCGTCCCCCATACGCGCCGGGTTTCTTCGTATTTTAGAAGCTTCGGCTCAACGGCTGCGAGACAAGGGGGATGGGATTCCCATCGGTGTTGGCAATTCGGGGAAGGAACAAGACGACCGCGACGTCGCCCCCTTTGTGGATGTCCTACTTACCCACCGCTATTGGGCGCACCAGTATATCAGTTTCGAGGACTTCCTTTTCAACCTAAACCGCACCATTGATCTCGCCAACGAACTTCAAAAACCGCTGATCATCAGCGAATGCACTTGGGGTCGATGGGATGATGCGGAGCGCGCCGGCGCGATGGAACGGGAAGTTGCAGCCATCCGCGACGCAGGAGCAGGTGTGATTCCCTACGTCCTATGGGAATCGCCGGTAGCCGATTGCCATAGCCCCGCCTATGGCTTTACCTACGAAAAGGACAGCCCGGGCGATCTCTGCTTCATCCGCGCTGACGGCCAACTGCGGCCCGGTCACGGCCGCATTAATCGTCTTTTCTGACACGAATGACCCTCATGAAAGCGGATGCACGCCAGCGCAGAGCTGTTTCATCTGAAAACAACAACCGACATTTATGAAACGAAATTCCACTTTCCTTTCCCGCGCCATCCTCATCCTGCTTGGATTATCGGTTGTCGCCAGCGGGCGGACCCGGGCGGGCGAGGATCCATCAAACCCGGACAAAAGCAATGGGGTAAACGTGCTTGTCATCGGGCACAGCTTGACAGGAAATCTGCAAGCACTCCCCTTTTTCGCGCCCGGAATTGGGCATCCTGATCATAAGCAACAGCATTATCTCATTCTCGGCGCGGGGGTGCGATGGCATTACGAACGCATGACGGAAGAAATGCGGAAGAAATTCTTTGAATCCGGGATGAAACTTGATGCGTTGATCATGAGCGCGAGGGACCTCTATCAAAACGGCGATGTCGAGTTTGCGCCAAAGTTTGCCGCCGAGGCGTTCAGGAACAATCCGAAATGTCAGATTTTCATTTACGGGAATTGGCCGACACCAGGGGAGAACTTTGAAAAGCCGACGATCGGGCGCTCCGAGGCGCACATCGAGAATGTCGGAGCCGCCGTGGACAAGGCGTTTCCAGAGGCGCCTAAAACGCGCATGATGCCATGCAGCCTGGTGTTTCGCGAGATCGGGCGGTTGGCGGACCGGGGGGAGTTGCCCGGAGTTACCAGTCATTATCAGCTTTACTCCGATGGAGATCATCCCAGCCAGGTTGCCGCTTATGCCATCAATTTGCTGGTCATGTGCATGCTCTACAACGAGCCGCCATGGAGTTATCCCACCGATATCTATCCTAAGGACAATACCGGAAAGCGCGGTGCCAGCCCTTGGAGCATTAAAGTGTCCGAGGATACCGCCGCCGTGATCAAGCGCGTGGTGTGGGACGTGTTGCAGACCTATCCGCCGGCGGGAATGCCACCCGGGCTGGTGATCGCCAACCGGCATTTGGAGCCGGCCATCGCAGGGCAGCCATACAAGGTTGAATTGAAGGCGCTCAATGCAAACGGGCCATGCACATGGTCGATCACCAAAGGCAGTCTTCCCTCCGGCATTTCCCTGTCCAAACAAGGGGTGGTTTCGGGAAAATCGAGTCTGGTTGGCAACCATCCTATCACGATTACACTGACCGACGGCAGGAAATCGTTCGCGCGCGACCTTGTTGTGAGCGTGAACAGCGACACGCTTCCGGCGATTCCCGAACAACCGCTGGCATCCGTTTCACTGGATGAATATGTCCAGCATCCCCTGAAGGCGTTAGGCGGCGTCGGCGCGATCACATGGAGCTTGAGCGGAGGGCAACTTCCCTATGGTATCATGCTTGCGCCCTCCGGGATGCTGGTCGGCACTCCGGGTGAGGAGGGAGCGTTCACGTTTAAGATCAAGGCGGCTGATAGTTACCCGACCGGTTCCCGCTCGGCCGAGAGAGAGTTCCAGTGGAAGATCGGCCCGGCCAAGCCGGATACTCTTCTGGTCAAGTATGTCGTTGCAGCGGGAACCGACATCACCCGCCTTGCCGATATTCAGGCGGACTGGGGTATGGCAAAGGCGGATGAATATGTGAAAAAGTTTGCGATTCCCGAGGGGTCGGTGATCAAAATCGACGGCAAGCTGGACGAGCCGTTCTGGAAATTGGACCAGCCGATCGAGAAAAAAGCAAAGGGGACTCCGACGAAGAAAGCCTCCTTCGCAGCCGTATGGACGGCATCCAGCGACGGCAACGGGGATCCGAAACAAATCCTGCCTGGCAAGCTCTATGTGGGCACAACCCCGGGCCGCACTTGGAAATTATCCGGTAGCGATCTGGTGTTGGCGGTCAAGGTTCTGGATGGTTCGAAAGGGAAGACCCCCAAGGACGGTGTCCATATTTTCATCGACGGCAATCACGACAAGACGCTCATTTACTCCAGCGACGACACCCATTTTTTCATCCCGCGCGATCTCAAAGGAAGGAACGCTCAAACGATCTGCGGCAAGGTCAATTGGTTTACTGACGCGAAAGTCCAGGAGATCGACGGCGGTTATGTGATGGAAATCAAGCTGGGCGGCAATAACTACTTTGGAGGAGCCGGCAACTGGATTCCCTTTGGATTCAGGGGGGGTTACGGGTTTGACCTTGCAGTCGATGAAGGAGAAGAGGGCAATGTCTCCCAGCAAGTCTGGCGCGGGGACGCCAAAGACGACACCGATACCAGTCATTTTGGAACGATTGTTTTGACCGGCCAGCCGGCCATTGAGAAGAACCCGTGACATGGGAAATCATGAAAATGAAAATAATTAAAACGCCACGTCTGCTTGCCGGAATTTTATTCATTACCTGTTATACAACAGTTTTTAGCGCCGAACCGTTCGCCGCCAGCGGGCTTGCGGGAGGTCTCGCGTATTGGCCTGCTCCGGCCAGTGCGTCCGAAGTTATCGCGCTCGCCGGTCAATCCAACTGGATGATTCAAGTCCGGTGCGCTTCGGAACAAGAGGCGTCCGATTTGCGAAAAGCCGCCATTGAAAAGGGATTGCTCAACAGCCGCCTCTATGTCGATGTCGGCCCGTTGACTGGCGTGCCGTTTGCTGATCACACGGTTGACTTGATCGTTGCCGGTTCTTCCGTGGGTGCGACGCCGGAACTGATCAAGGCGTGGCGTCAGGCATTGACCCCGCATCGCGGGCGGCTGCTGTTGCCGGAAAAAACGGATCGGATAAAGCTGGGCGCGGCACTGGGTGAGGCAACCGTCAAAACAGCCGATGGATGGCTTGTTGTTTCTTTTCCAGCGGAGCCGGGCGGCGATGCCTGGTCGCACCGTCTGCACGGGGCGGACAACAATCTCGCATCGCAGGACAAACTGCTGAAACCGCCCTTCATGCCGCAGTGGTATGATCTGCCGATGCATGCCGGCTTCTGGGGGACGACAACGGTGAGCGCCGGCGGACGTATCCACCGTATCCTGGCCTTTCTTCCGTATGCAGAAGTGGAGACCCGCAGCCTTGGCAACGGCCAGGTGCTGTGGAAGCGCACTCTCGCGCCGACCACGGAGAGTCGATACCATGCGCCAGATTTTCTGGTGGGCCGCTCCTGTATGATCGCCACGGGCGATGAATTGCTGCTGGTGGACAAGGCCGACATCCTTCGTCTCGACGCCGAGACTGGAAAGGAACTTGCCCGCATCGCCGGCCCCCAAACGGGCGGCCAACTCAAGTGGATGGCCAAAGAAGGCGATGTGGTTGTTGTCCTGGCAGGCGATCCGGAGAAGATCAAAAGTGTGGCCGCGCTTCAGTCCTACAGCGATAAACCAAACGGCTTGTCGCTTGCGGCCTATCGTCTCAAGGATGGAGCGCCGCTCTGGAAGATCACCGAGGATGCGCTCGTGGATCAGCGCAGTTGCGCGGTGCGCGGCGGGCGCCTGTATTACAATCGCGAGGGCAAAGGGGTGCGCTGCCGCGAACTGGCAACCGGCAAAGAAGTCTGGACCAGCCCTGCAGGCGACGTGTTGCCGACACTTGCCACCACCACGCAGGAGAATCCGGAAAGGTCTCTCATATCCATGCCCTTGATTGTGGCGGGCGATGGCGTTTTGCTTTGCGGTGCAAGCTGGACAAAGTCCCTCGCTGCGCTCGACAGCAAGGACGGTTCCTTGCTCTGGAAAACTGACAAGCTTGTCGTAGGGCGTTCGCTCAGAGGGATGTTATGGGAGAAGAGCTACTTCAACGGGAAAAACGAAATCAACCTTCGCACTGGTGAGGTCGTGAAGCCTCTGCTGTTGCCGGCGGATGGTTGCGGGCCGGTACTCGCGACGCCGGAACTGTTCATGAGCAGTTGTGGCCAATGCGCTACTCGCAACACGAACGAGATCGTGAAACAGACCGACATCAAACCCGCGTGCGATATCGGAACTATTGTTGCTGATGGCATTGCAACGGCGTTTGCCAGCGGCTGTCTGTGCGGCTTGCCTATGATTGTTGAGCGCCGGAATAAAAGCGGGAAATCGGGGGAGTGTGATTTCGAGATCATCGCGGGGAGAGCGCGATCGGGACCCGCGCGGAAAGTGGATAGGGACCGTGCAGAGGGGCGTGGTCGCGGAAGA
>Ga0209697_10000660_pt1 | contig 56591 bp, 55 predicted proteins | sample AliMusrvi5mmetaG_FD_184115 | JGI IMG/M metagenome (GOLD analysis project Ga0209697, IMG submission 184115) | Freshwater lake bacterial and archeal communities from Alinen Mustajarvi, Finland, to study Microbial Dark Matter (Phase II) - Alinen... | ecosystem: Environmental > Aquatic > Freshwater...
CGCATTGTTCAACCCCATGTGGACATCTGCAATGGGTAAAATCCGGTCGGTTGTTCGTGGCGGTTCCTGGCGAGATGTTCGGATACCCAATAATAATCGCTCCAGTGGTGGGAACAGCGGAATGGTTCGAGCAATGCCACTTTTTGTCCCCTGCTCTCCTCCGGTAATGGTGATCGTCTTCTTCTCGAAATCCACCTCGCCCCAACGCACCTCCCCTGCCTCTCCTTGCCGGCACCCGCTGTATGCCAGGAACTCGACAAAATCGGCGGTCTCCTTCGATTGTTTTCCCAGCCGCAAATCCGCAATCAAAGCCCTGAATTGCTCACGACTTGGAATGACCACTGGAGCCGCCTTATACTTCTGTCGCCGAATGCCCGCCGCTGGACTTTCTGAAATCTGACCATGTTCAACCGCATACGTAAAAATCTGCTTCAAGGTCTCCAGGTCGATATTGTAGGTGCGAGCCGAAACGTCCTGGGTTCGGCTCGTCGCCCAGCGTTCGAGGTGTAGCCGAGTGATATTGCGAACCGGTTTCCCACCAAGGTACGAACCCAAAGACCGGACCGCCACAACCCGTCGCTTAAAACTGGCGGGCTTCATCCCCCGGGCTCCAATGAAAGCAAGGTACTGACGGCTCAACTGCTCAAACGTTATGGCGGCGGGCGTAAGGCGGGATGACAGGCGGCGGAGTTCATTCAGTTTTTTGCGAGCAACGGATTTGTCAGCCGTATCCAGTGACCGCCGTACCTGCTTGCCTTTTACTTTCAAAATGCCATAGTAAACACCAGCGTCAGAGCGATACAAACACTCGCCCACCCGGTGCAAAACCAGGCGGCGAACCGTGGCGGGATGATGGTGATACGGTTGCGGTCGGGTGAGTACAGTGGGTGATAACAGAGCGGCGGGTGAGTCCAAGGCGGTGGAAACATGGCTGGAAGTACTTGGTGCTGTAGAGGCAGAGCCGACACGGAGGGGTGGCAGAGTGGTTGAATGCGGCGGTCTTGAAAACCGCTGGTCGCGTAAGCGTCCCGGGGGTTCGAATCCCTCCCCCTCCGCCAGTTTTATTGGCAGGTGAATTAAAAAATATTAAAGGCTGAATTTTATATGCATTGGATTATTTTGACAGTAGCGATTCTTTTCGAGGCGGCAGGCACGACTTGTATGAAACTTTCGGCGGGTTGCACTAAACTGGTGCCGACGGTTCTCATGGGGTTGTTCTATTGCACTTACTTTTTCCTACTGACGGTGGCGCTGAAGAAGATTCAGTTGAGCATCGCGTATCCCATTGTCTGCGGTGCCGGCGTGGCACTAATTGCCGGGATTGGAGCGGTCTACTTTCGGGAGTCTTTTTCGCTGCTGAAAATTCTGGGCACACTGGCGATTGTTGGCGGCGTGATTGCGTTGAACCTCGCTGGGACAACGCGCTAATTTTTGCGTCCCAGTTTTTGGTTGCTTCATTTTTGTTTTTTGCGAAGATGCCGGCGATCACCCCGTTGCGAAATCGTTAGGGAGAACAGTTATGGCTGTGGAGATCTCGAAGATTCGGACATTGGCTGTGGTTGGCCATGCGGCCAGCGGCAAAACTTCGTTGCTCGACGCGATTTTATTTATCGCAAAGGCCGTCGGCAAACACGGTCGGCCCGGCAACGGTACCAGTAATGTTGATTGCTTACCGGACGAACTAGCGCGCAAGAGCACCATTCACGCGAAGCCGTTTCACTGCCAATGGCAAGACCACCAAATCTGTTTGCTCGACACGCCGGGCTTTGCCGATTTTTACGGCGACACGATGGCGGCAATCCGTGCGGCGGACGCGGCGATTTTCGTGGTGGATGGCGTGACGGGTGTGGAGGTCGGCACGCGGAGAATTTGGAAACTGCTCGACTCGATGGAAAAGCCCCGGCTGGTTTTTGTCAGCAAACTCGATAAAGAAAATGGCGATTTCTTCCGGGTGGTCGAACAGATTCAGCAGGTGTTTGGTAAAAATTGCATTCCGTTTGAGATGCCGCTCGGCAAGGAAGCCAGCTTTAGCAAGGTGCTGAATTTGCGCACTACACCGGAGGCGGATGTACCGGCGGAGTTGCGCGCGCAATTTCACAAGGCGCATGAAGCGTTGGAAGAAGCCGCGGCTGAGCAAGATGATAAATTGCTCGAAGAATTTCTCGGCGGCCAAGCGCTGACGCTGGAAGAAATCACCCAAGGCACGCATACCGGTGTTTCGCGCGGGACGACGGTGCCGATTTATTGCGGCAGCGCGGAGAAAGAGCTTGGTGCGCGGCAACTGCTCGAAGGTGTGGTGGCGTTGTTGCCATCACCGGCGGATCACGGACCGGTGGCGACGGTGGCTGGTGGAACGGTCGAACCGAAAGCGAATGCGCCGTTTGCGGGTTTTGTTTTCAAAGCGACGGTGGACGCGTTTGCCGGTCACTTGGCGTATGTTCGCGTGATTGCCGGTACGTTGAAAGCCGACCTCGACATCGTGAACGTCACGCGCAGTTGCAAGGAACGCGTTCCGCAATTGTTGCGGATTCAGGGTAAGACGCAAAAAGTTGTCACCGAAGCCGGCCCCGGTGAAATCGTCGCGTTGGCCAAGCTGAAAGACACGCACATCAACAATACGTTGTGCGATCCGAGCCGGCTGGTGCAATTCCCGCCGATTAAATTTCCAAAGCCGGTGATGAGCTACGCCGTTCATCCGCACACGGCGAAGGATGAGGAGAAAATCAGTTTGGCAATCCACCGGTTGCTCGAAGAAGACCCGACGATTGCGATGGAGCGGAATCCGAATACAAAAGAATTAGTGATCTCCGGTCTCGGCGACCAGCATCTCGCAGTGGTGCTGGATAACATGAAGAAAAAACTTGGCGTCAATGTGGACCTCTCGACGCCGAAGGTGGATTACAAGGAAACGATTACCGCTCGTGCTGAAGGTCATTACAAACACAAGAAACAATCCGGTGGTCGCGGTCAATACGGCGAAGCGTATCTGCGAATTGCACCGCGCGAACGCGGTTCTGGTTTTGAATATGTCGATGCGGTAGTCGGTGGAGCAATCCCGCGCAATTTTATTCCGGCGGTGGAGAAGGGTTGCGTCGAGGCGTTGCAGACCGGCACGATTGCTGGATTTCAAGTCGTGGATGTGCAGGCGGAGGTCTACGATGGTTCGTATCACGACGTGGATTCGAACGAACTGAGCTTCAAGATTTCCGGTTTGCACGCGTTCAAGGATGCGATGACGAAAGCGCGGCCGGTCTTATTGGAACCGATTATGAATGTGAATGTTTTTGTGCCGGACCAATACATGGGCGATGTGACCGGCGATTTGAACCACCGGCGCGGACACATTTTGACGGTGGAGATGGTGGATGGCTTGCAGTGCATCAAGGCGCAGGTGCCACAGGCGGAGTTGTTTAAGTACGTGACGGAGTTGCGCTCGATGACCGGTGGGCGGGCGTCGTTTGAGATGGAGTACAGTCATTACGAACCGGTACCGGCGCACATCACGACGAAGGTGGTGGCGGAAGCGCAAGCGGCGAAAAAGCCGGAACACGTGTGACCGATTTTGCGCGAGATGAGCAAAAACCGGCAGGTTGGCGCGACCGGTAGAAAGTGCCGGTAAGTTTGTATTTGGTTGCACAAGTGTGGATTGAGTCAGTTGCAGGGTCAGCAGATGTTGGCTTGGCATTTCGCTTGCTGAAAATAAAAGTCATCCAAGCGATTGGTTTTAAGTTGTCAGAGCCAGTGGGGTTGCATAACATACCGGCGAGCTTGGAGAAAAATTATGAAGAAGATTGAAGCAATTATTAAACCGTTCAAACTCGAAGACGTGAAAGAGGCGCTCAGCGGCGTCGGCGTCGAAGGAATGACGGTCAGTGAAGTCAAAGGTTTCGGCCGGCAGAAAGGTCACACGGAAATTTACCGGGGCAGCGAGTACACGGTAGATTTTTTGCCGAAGCTGAAACTGGAAATTGTGTTGTCGGATGGCACTGTCGATGCGGCGGTTAGCGCCATTTTGAAAGCTGCCAAAACCGGGAAGATTGGCGATGGAAAGATTTTCATTTTGCCGGTTGAGCAGGCCGTGCGAATTCGGACCGACGAGCGCGGCGAACAGGCCGTGTAAGCTGCCGGTGGACGAGAAGCGAGTGTTGCGATAACTAAACCAAACCCGCGCTAACGCGTAGGGCGATCAGGAGAACCATGACACCAAAAGAAGTTCTAGCGTTGTGTAAGAGCAAGAATGTGCAGTTAGTGGATGTGAAGTTTTGTGATTTTCTGGGCACGTGGCAGCATTTTTGCGTCCCGGTCGCGGAGCTCACGGAAGAAGTTTTCACCGAATGCTTGGGCTTTGACGGCTCCTCGATTCGCGGTTGGAAATCGATTGAGGCCAGCGACATGTTGCTGCAATTGGATCCCAACACCGCCATTATTGATCCATTTCCGCAGTCGACAACGCTGAGCATCGTCGCGGATGCGCTCGACACAATCACGCACGAACCGTACAGTCGCGACCCACGAAATGTCGCTCGCAAAGCTGAAGCATTCCTCCAGAGCACCGGTCTGGCTGACACAGCGTATTTCGGTCCGGAAGCGGAATTCTTTATTTTCGATGATGTTCGGTTTGGTCAAACGGCGAACAGCAGCTTCTACTATCTCGATTCCAACGAAGGCATCTGGAACAGTGGGCGCGAAGAGTTCCCGAACCTCGGTAACAAAATCCGCCACAAGGAAGGCTATTTCCCAGTTGCCCCGCAAGACACGCAAGTGGATATCCGTAATGAAATGATTAACGTCATGAAAGATTGTGGTCTTCGCGTGGAGCGCGAACACCATGAAGTCGCCACCGCCGGTCAAGCGGAGATTGATTTACGGTTTTCACCGCTCACCCAAATGGGCGACGCGATGATGCTCTACAAATACATCGTCAAAAACGTAGCCAAACGCCACAACAAGACCGTCACATTTATGCCGAAGCCACTCTTCGGTGACAACGGTTCCGGGATGCATTGCCACCAAAGCTTGTGGAAAAAAGGCAAGCCGCTCTTCGCCGGTAACAAATACGGCGGCCTGAGTGAAATGGCGATCTATTACATCGGCGGCATTCTCAAGCACGCCAAAGCACTCGCGGCGATTTGCAACCCGACCGTCAATAGCTACAAGCGGCTCACGCCGGGCTTCGAAGCGCCAGTGAATCTGGCGTATTCCAGCCGCAACCGGTCGGCCGCTATCCGAATTCCGACCTATTCGCCCAGCCCGAAGGCGAAGCGCATTGAATATCGTCCACCGGATCCATCGGCGAACATCTACCTCGCCTGCGCCGCCATGTTGATGGCTGGCTTGGATGGCATTCAAAACCGGATTGATCCCGGCGAACCGATGGACAAAAACCTCTATGAGTTGTCGCCGGCGGAATTGAAGAAAGTTCCGCAAATGCCTGGCAGTCTTGCTGAAGCCTGTGACGCGCTCGAAAAAGATCATAACTTCCTCCTGAAGGGCGATGTCTTCACCCAAGACGTCGTGGAAACCTGGATCGAAATCAAGCGCAAGGAGCAAGATCAAGTTCGCCTCCGTCCACATCCGTGGGAATTCCACATGTACTACGACTGCTAATCGAGCGGTCATTCTGAACTAAGTTGGGGCGCGTTTGTAACGCGCCTCAACTTTTTTCTGCATCTCACACAAGCCGGTAAATAAAAAAATAAAATACAGAAAAAAAATCTTGCCGGTAAAATTTTTGGTCGCTATGCTCCGCTCCGCTTTAGGCGAAAGCGAAGGTCAGTTAGAGGTTGTGAATAACTTGTTAATAGCTTGGAATCCCAAGCTGCGGCTTGGAAGAGTAATTGCGAGTGCCAAGTGAAGATTTCGGATTCATTCACATTCCTCTAGGTGTTGTCTGCGAAGTAAGGCTGTTGAAGTGGTTACGGGCCGGTATAGAAGCCGGATCGAGTTTTCTCAGTAACTACCACAAGTTTTGATTTGGACGCAGCCTTGCCTTGCGAATGACCCATCGGCGCATCCGCCAAAAAGCGAAAAACGAATCGCAATGAATAATTGTCAACAATTTGTGAATAACTTTAGTCGGTCAAGGTTGGAGTAGTAATGATGCGTAATCACGAACAGGTCTGGAAAGATGCCGGTAAGTCATTGCAAGGAATGTTGAATGCCGATCTTTTTGCCAGATGGTTTGCGCCCATCCGCCCTGTCGAAATTAAAGATGATACGTTGTTACTCGGCGTCGCCAATGAGTTCAGCCAGATTTGGTTGCAGGATAATTTTCTATCACTGGTTCGCGAAGCAGTGAACCAGACTTCGAAGAATCCGCTCCACGTAAAATTCGTTGTGGATGCGAATGCGCCCCGGCTGGAGCAATCACCGGCGAAGCCGCAGAAGGATGCTTCCGCTCGCCCCACCTTGGATATCAAGCTCAATCCCCGGTACACCTTTGATACTTTTGTGGTTGGCCCCAATAACAGTTTTGCGCACGCCGCCGCGCTAGCGGTTGCACAAGCACCGGCCAAAGCTTACAACCCATTTTTCCTGTATGGTGGCGTTGGTCTCGGTAAGACGCACTTGATGCAAGCCATCGGTCATTGCGCCGCCGCCAACCACAAGTCCGCCAAAGTCTGCTATATCACTTCTGAACAATTCACCAACGAATACATTCAAGCGATTCAGACGGCGAGCATTACCAAGTTCCGGAAGAAATACCGGCAAGTGGATGTACTGTTGATTGACGATATCCAATTCATCGGCGGGAAAGCCCAGACGCAGGACGAATTTTTCCATACGTTTAACAGTCTCAACGACGCCCACAAACAAATCGTGATTTCCAGTGACCGGCCTGCGGCGGAAATCGCCAATCTCGAAAGCCGATTGGTCTCGCGCTTTGAATGGGGTCTCGTTACAGAGTTGCAGCCACCGGCATTGGAAACGCGGATCGCGATTCTCAAAAAGAAAGCCGCCGCGCTGAATGTGAATATTCCCGACCGCATCATCGAATATCTCGCGGAACGGATTCGCACCAATATCCGCCGGTTGGAAGGGGCGCTGATTCGGCTCGCGTCCTACGCTTCATTGACCGGTAAAGAAATTACGATTGATCTGCTCGAAACATTGTTGCGAGATGCGCTGCACGAAGAAGCAAAGCGGACAATCACCGTCGATCTCATTCAACGTAAAGTTGCTGAACATTTCGATATTCGCTTAGCCGATATGACCAGCCGCCGCCGCCCGCAAAATGTCGCGTTCCCCCGGCAAGTGGCGATGTATCTGAGCCGGACATTGACTGATCGGTCGCTGGTGGATATTGGCGAGAGTTTTGGTGGTCGCGACCACGGAACCGTGATGCACGCCTGCCGGCTGATTGAAACCAAGATGAATGCCGACAATCGGCTCCGGCAAACCGTGGCGCACTTGCAGACCGCGTTGCAACGCTGATTACAGCAGTTTCTTCTGCTGATCTTCCGCCACCAACTCCGCCACACTGCGCCGGTACCGACTGCGCCGTTGCTCCATCTCGAGCTTATCGTGTTCGGAATCCACCGGTGACGGATACTGGCCGGTATAACAAGCCGAACAGAATCCTTTCGCCGGTAAACCAGTCGCCTGAATCATTCCGTCTAACGACAGATAGCCCAGCGAATCTGCGCCGAGAAATTCCCGGATAGATTCGAGTGAATTATTCGCCGCCATCAATTCTTTCCGGGTCGGAAAATCAATGCCGTACGCGCAGGGCCATTGGTGCGGCGGACAGCTGACGCGCATGTGGACTTCCTTCGCGCCGGCCTCGCGCAACGTCGTCACTCGCGACCGCGCCGTCGTCCCGCGCACAATCGAATCATCGAGCACCACCACGCGTTGACCGCGCACCATGTCTTCGATGAGATTGAGTTTCACGCGCACCCCGAAATCACGGATGAGCTGACTCGGCTGAATAAACGTGCGGCCAATATAATGATTTCTGACAAAGGCGTTGCAGTACCGGAGGCCGCTGGCTTCGGCGTAACCGAGTGCTGCCCATGTGCCGCTGTCGGGCACCGGTACCACCAAGTCCGCCGGCACCGGATGTTCATGCGCGAGTTGACGGCCCATGTTAATGCGAACTTGCGCGACGTTCTTCTGAAAAATGTTGCTGTCTGGACGCGCGAAATAAACATATTCAAAAACACAAAACGAATGCGGCTGTTGTGTTCCGGCCCACGGGTTGACACTGCGCACTCCATCTTTATTAATCAGGACAATTTCACCCGGCTCGAGATCGCGAACATATTCCGCTTGGATGAGGTCGAGCGCGCAGGTTTCGCTGGCGAAGACATACGCAAAACCGTCCACGCCATCTTCGGCGAGATTGGTTTTCATCCGACCTAAGACGAGCGGCCGGAATCCAAACGGATCGCGGACGCCAATCATTTCATCTTCCCCCATGATGACCAGCGAGTACGCGCCTTGAATCTTGCGCATCACGGCTTCGAGCGTATGGATCCGGTCGCCATTGCCGGGCTGCGCGAGCAAATGGAGAATGATTTCGCTATCGACGGTAGTTTGAAAAATCGAACCTTGCTCTTCCAGTTCAGCTCGCAACCGCGCGGCGTTGGTCAGATTTCCGTTATGACCAATCGCAATTTGTCCCCGCGCGCAATCCACGACTAGCGGCTGCGCATTTTTAATGTGCGAGCTACCGGTGGTCGAATACCGCACATGTCCCAGCGCCAGATGCCCCGGCAACGAACGCAAAATGTTTTTGTCGAAGACCTGTCCAACCAAGCCCATGCCTTTGTGCGTTCGCAAATCCACGCCGTCGGACGCGGTGATACCGGCACTTTCTTGGCCGCGATGCTGCAGTGCGTACAGACCATAGTACGTCAGCTCAGCGGCATTCGGGTGTCCGTAAATTCCAAACAGGCCACAATAGTGACGAGGGTGTTGATTCATCGCGCGTGTGTCATGTCTTAATCAAATTCCCGGCAAAACGCAAGGCGCGCCCGGAAAAATGTTTCGACGCACTCCGTCAAATTTCGTAAGAACCCGCCATCTAAAAAAGTCCGTCTCGCCATTCTCGAGGTCGGCGGCATTGCCGGCGTACATCAACGGCCTCAAAGTCCATGCCAACGGACTTCTCTTCACTACACGGAGACAGATTTGTAATCGACAGGCACATACTGCAACGTTAGCATTAACAAATGGAATCGGGCATGAATCCAAGCCGATTACTGCAACAACTAAACCCCGAACCATGAGGAGAACAGATGGGCGAAAAAGGATACAATACGAATTTAGCGGCAGAATTTTACGTCCTCTCATCACTTCATCGGATGGGATTGAATGCCACACTCACCCTTGGAAACAAGAAAGCGGTCGATATTGTGGTCATTGTAAACAAAGATCATGTGATCACTGTTGATGTGAAAGGTCTTGCTTGCAAAATGGACTGGATATTTGGAAACGGGCCGCTACATGTCGCAGCCAATCATATCATTGCGTTGGTAGGGTATGAGGGAATGATTGATCAAATTGACAAAGAACCCCGAACCTGGATTGTCCCCTCACTAAAACTAAAGCCGTTCATTAAAACAGCAGGGAATGGAAAAACTAAGTATGTGCCGCGTAAGAGATTTCTTGAAGAGGGAAAGCAATACGAGAATGCATGGGATGTGTTAAAAGGAATGACTTAATCCATCATGTCGTACCCTAACAGGTGACTGCATGAATGATAATTTCGTCCACCCAGCAACCAGCCGCATATCGATTACTCGCGACGGCCACAGCATTACTCGCAGTGCTAAAATCCCCAAACCTGTCGTACTGGTGGATACCAGAGAGCAGCAGCCCTTCCCAGTATTAAGAAACCACCCCAACTGGATCAGCGCGGAGAAACGTGTGGCCTTGAAGACGGGTGACTACAGCATCGAAGGCATGGAAGATCTGCTAACGCTCGAACGTAAAAGCTTGGCCGATATTGTTAATTGTACAGTTGTCAGCCGGCAGCGATTTATTGCGAATTGTACCCGTCTGGCCAAGTTTCGTTGGAAAGCCATCATCATTGAGGCGTCATATGAGGATCTGAAGCGTGATTGTCAGGAGTATGGTGTGGAGTCAGATGTCCACCCCAATGCTGTGGTTGGCACTCTGGACGCTATTGAAGCCAAGTTCGGAATCCCCATCATCCTTACGTCACGGCATCGTACGCTGGCCACAGAGCGGGCAGCAAGCTGGCTGTCTAAGCATTTCACATATTGGTGGCTGGAGCAGCACGATTTTGGCAGAGTGTTAGTCGATGAGGATAGGTTGTGATGACCGATAGATCGGTAAAATTAATCATTTACGTCCCGGTTTCCACTCACTAACCGGTTGAGATCCTGCCGCGATATTGTCCGTGGAAGTCTAGTCGCAGCGATTACCGGTCCATCACTTTTCCGATGGCCGACCACCAGGTATTTCGGAGTTCGGTGACCGGCCACTGCAACGAACCGATTTGCAATGCCGCGCCACCGGTCACTCCCAACCGGGCCACCGGTAAGCCCGACGCCAAAATCTTCGCCGCGTTCGCCGGTGTCGCTGACAACACGATCCGCGATTGCGTTTCGCCAAATAATGCCGCCGCCGATACCGGTAGCTCAATGGTCGCGCCCAGCAGCGCGTCGCCGTTGGAAATGCAACATTCCGCCAACGCGGCCGCCAGACCACCTTCGCTACAATCGTGCGCACTCTTGACCCAACCTTGCTTGATAAATTTGAGTACAGCCGCGTGAATCCGTTTGGCATTCTCCAAATCCATTTTCGGCGGCGCGCCTTTTTTGGTTTTGTGAATTCGCTTCAAGTATTCGCTGCCACCGAGTTCCGCACCGAGTTCGCCGAGCAACAGCACCACATCGCCGGCATTCTTGAACCACTGCGTGGTGATATGTTTTGGATCGTCAATCAAGCCCAGCATTCCGATGGTCGGCGTCGGGTCCACCGCCGCCACCGGCGATTCGTTGTACAAGCTGACGTTGCCACCGGTGACCGGCGTGTTAAACGCCCGGCACGCTTCGCTGGCACCTTCGACGCATTGTTGCAGTTGCCAAAAGACTTCCGGTTTCATCGGATTGCCAAAGTTCATGCAATCCGTCACCGCCAAGGGTCGCGCCCCACTGCAAACGAGATTCCGTGCCGCCTCCGCCACCGCCGTCTTGCCGCCTTCATATGGGTCGAGCAAACAGTACGTGCTGTTGCAATCGGTCGTGAACGCGATGTGTTTGGCGCCGGTGCCTCGGTACCCCAAATCCGGCCGGTCTAAATTAATGCGAATCACTGCGGCGTCGCTGCCGGGGAGAACCACCGTGCCGTCTTGCACCATGTGATCGTATTGCCGGTAGACCCAATTCTTCGAGGCAATCGTCGGCGACTTGAGCAATTCCAAAAGCGTCTTCTCGTAATCCTTCGGCTCCGGCAGGCTGAGCGGATTAAATTTCTGATTCTCGATTTCCGCCGCCGGCTGCTTTGCCTCGCGGTGATAAATCGGTGCATCGTCGGCCAGCTTGGCCGCCGGAATCTCCGCCACCACTTCCTTGCCGACTTTCACCCGCATCATTCCGTCGCCGGTCACTTTCCCAATGGTAACGCCGTGCAAATCCCACTTCTTGAAAATCGCTTCGACTTCTTTCTCGCGGCCTTTATTCGCAATTAGCAACATCCGCTCCTGCGACTCGCTGAGCATGATTTCGTACGGCGTCATTCCGGCTTCGCGTTGCGGCACGAGATTCAAATCAATCTCGTTACCTGTGCCGGCTCGACTGGCGGTTTCACAAGTCGAACAAGTCAGCCCGGCTGCCCCCATGTCTTGAATCCCCACCACCAAGCCTTCCGTCCGCATCACTTCGAGACAGGCTTCGAGCAAAAGTTTTTCCATGAACGGATCGCCCACCTGCACCGCCGGCCGGTCGGCCTGCGATTCCTTGGTGAGTTCCCGGCTCGCAAACGCCGCGCCCGCGAGGCCATCCTTGCCGGTGGCGCTGCCGACGTAAATGACCGGATTGCCGACGCCTTCAGCTTTGCCGCGTTTAATCTGGTCGTGACGAATAATGCCGAGGCAAAGCGCGTTGACGAGCGGATTGCCATTGTACGAATCATCAAAATAAACTTCGCCGCCGACGGTCGGAATGCCGATGCAATTTCCGTAATGCGCGATGCCGGCCACGACGCCGGTAAAGAGCCGGCGATTCGTTACCGCCTGCGCCGAGTTACCTTCGATTGGTCCGAACCGGAGCGAGTTGAACCCGAAAATCGGCCGCGAACCCATCGTGAAAATATCGCGAATGATGCCGCCCATACCGGTCGCCGCGCCTTGAAACGGCTCGACCGCGCTCGGATGGTTGTGCGACTCGATCTTGAACGCAATCGCCCAGCCGTCGCCGACATCCACGATGCCGGCGTTTTCCTCACCGGCTTTGACGAGAATGAAATCGCCGTCGCGCGGAAACTTTTTTAGTTCCGGCTTGGAGTTTTTGTAGCTGCAATGCTCCGACCACATCACGGAAAAGATTCCGAGTTCCGTGATGTTCGGCTCCCGGCCGAGGATTTTTTTGATCCGCTCGTATTCGTCCGGCGTGATTCCGTGCTTGGCGATAATTTCAGGTGTGATGGAAATGGATTTCATAACTCGTGTCCTACTTTACCAAGTCTGCTCCGCGAAACGAAGCGAAGAATCGCGCTCCCGGCAAAATAAAATTGCAACCACCACCAGCCAGCGTAGAATGTTTTTGTGAACGACTTCAAACTAAACTCGAAACTTTGTCATTTTGCTAATGAGTTCCGGTGAGTAATAATGTTTAAAAAAAGGAGGGTTGGAAATATGAGAAAATGGATGATCGTCGTCGCGATAGCAGTAGCTACAGTTGGAGGGATTACTGCGCTAGCAACTATGCCAACTAAATGCCCGTTCGTGGACTCGAATACTGGATTAGAGTGTTTGGGTTTTCCTATGCCAGATGGTGTTTGTGTTGCTGGCAGCAAGCGGAGGTGCAACCTCAATAGCGGGCATAGGTGGGTTACAAAAGACTAGCGTGTGAAATGCACATTGTGTGCTTTTGTGTGCTCGGATTAACTTCAAATAATTCGTCGGCTCGACTTACTGGCACGCTTTGTTAGATTACCGGCATGAACTTTTCTGAGCAGCGGTATGACTCGATGGTTTACCGACGATGCGGGCGGAGCGGCTTGAAATTACCGGCGATTTCGCTCGGCTGTTGGCATAATTTCGGCGCGCAAGCCAATCACGACGAAGCCCGGCGGATGTTGCACCGGGCGTTCGACCTCGGCATTACGCATTTCGATCTGGCCAACAATTACGGCCCGCCACCCGGTAGCGCGGAGGAATTTGTCGGACGTGTGTTCGCGGAGGATTTCAAAGATTACCGGGACGAACTGATTATCTCGTCGAAAGCCGGTTACCGGATGTGGCCGGGGCCGTATGGCGAATGGGGTTCGCGGAAATATCTGCTCGCTAGCCTCGACCAGTCGCTGCGCCGTTTGAAACTTGATTACGTGGACATTTTCTACTCGCACCGGCCGGATCCCGACACGCCGTTGGAAGAAACCATTCTCGCACTCGATCAAGCGGTGCGCGCCGGTAAGGCGCTGTATGCCGGCATCAGCAGTTACTCCGGCGCGATGACCGATGCGGCCATGAAGCTGGCGCGGGAACTCCGGTTGCCATTGGTGATTCACCAACCGCGCTACTCGATGCTGGACCGGTGGGTGGAACCGGATTTGTTGCCGGTCACCAAGCGCGAAGGCTTGGGCGTGATTGCGTTTTGTCCATTGGCACAAGGCTTGCTCACCGACCGGTATCTCGCCGGCATTCCCACCGACTCACGCGCCGCGAGTGCGACCGGCTTTTTGAGCGCCAACCAGGTGCAACCGGAAATCGTCGCCAAAGTCCGGCAACTCACCGAGATCGCACAACGGCGCGGTCAAAACATGGCGCAGATGGCCTTGGCGTGGGTGCTGCGCGACGAGGCGGTCACGAGTGCGCTCATCGGCGCGAGCCGGGCCAGCCAGATCGAGGACAACGTCGCCGCGCTCGCCAACCTGAAATTTTCCGCCGAGGAACTGACCGAGATTGACCGGATTCTTGCCGGCTAACTCACGCGCTGACAATCGCGCGTAAGATCGACTCAAAAATCAACCGGCCATCTTCACTGCCGAGTGCGGTTTCACTGGCACGTTCGGGGTGCGGCATCAAACCAAAGACATTCCGGCCTTCGTTACAGATGCCGGCAATGTTGTCTACCGAACCGTTTGGATTATTGACATACCGGACGAGAATTCGGTCTTCGTCCTGTAGTTGTTTGATGAGCGCCGGTTCGGCAAAGTAACAGCCCTCGCCGTGCGCAATCGGAATCCGCAACACTTGCCCGGCCCGGCACTGATTCGTGAACGGCGAGTCGGTGGTCTCGACCCGGAGATTGACGTGCTCGCAAATAAACTTCAGTCCTTTATTGCGAATCAACGCGCCCGGCAAAAGCTGTGCTTCACAGAGAATCTGAAAACCATTGCAGATGCCGATGACGAGTCCGCCAGCTTCGGCGTGCGCGGCCACGGCTTTCATTGCCGGCGAAAACCGCGCGATGGCACCGGTGCGCAGATAATCGCCGTAGCTGAATCCGCCTGGGACGACGACGCAATCGACATCTCCGAGCGCCGACTCTTTGTGCCAGATATACTGGGTCGGTTGATTGAAAACATTGGCCAACACGTGGTAGGCGTCTTGGTCGCAATTGCTGCCGGGAAATTGGATGATGCCGAATTTCATTGGATTGAAAACTCGTAATCTTCGATGACCGGATTGCTGAGAATCTTGTGGCAGGCTTCGTCCATCTTCTTTTTCAGCGCCGCCTTGTTGCCGCCCTTGAGTTCAACTTCGATAAATTTGCCGATGCGCACTTCTTGAATCCCCTTGAACCCGAGCGATTCCAACGCGTGTTGCACGGTTTTGCCCTGCGGATCGAGCACCGTTTTCTTCGGCATGACAATAATCTTGGCTTTCATGATGATTCGTTTTTACCAGACTTACCGGGTTAGCGCTAGTTTCAAGGTGATAATTTGAAATGGACGCACCGTAAATGTCACGCCCCCATTGCTCCATGTGAGTCTCGCTTCGTTGTCTTCAAGAAAATTACAGCGTGTCACCTGTCGGACCGGTAATCCGCTTGTTAAGCGGACTCGACCCCGTGCCCCGTGAGCTTCGTACAACCGCACGATGATGTGACGGGAATCCTCAGCTTTTTTCACGGTGTCAATCACTATGCCAGGCGAATTGACACTGAAGAATGAGCGCTCTCCGGCGGAAGCGTCAGTCGGTTGAAGTAATAACGGCGCATTGAATGCGCGGGCTGCTGGAATAACACCGGCGGTGCGCAAATCACCCGCGTGCGGCATGAGCGCGTACCGGAATTGATGTCGGCCAATGTCAGCCGTCGGATTGGGATATTTAGGCGCACGGAGGAGTGAGAGCTGCATAACATTCCGGTAAGTTGCGTGGCCATACTTGCAGTCGTTGAGTAATGCCAACCCGCAACCCGGTTCACTCAGATCCGCCCACCGGTGGGCGCAGACCTCAAATCGCGCCAGGTCATAACTGGTGTTGAAATGTGTGGGGCGCTGGAGATGACCGAATTGGATTTCGTAGGTCGCCATTTCATTATGAATCGCAGTTGGAAACTCAACTTTGAGCAACTTTTGATTTTCATTCCAGTCCACCGTGGTGGTGAAGTCGAGGCGCGGGGCAACGGCGTCGAGCGTGATGCGCTGAGTCAATCGGCTGGTTGCGCTCAGGTTAAACGCGAATTCCACTGTCACCCGGAGCGGATGCTGCTCAATCACTCGACACTGCTGAGCGCCGGCAAGATCCCGGCGTTTTTCACGGTGGAAGATATCCACGTCCCAGGCATCGCAATTGAACGGGATGTCATCAAAAATTACAAAATGATTCGCCTTGCCGGCGAGTGTTTCGCGGTGGATGCGTTTATCGAACAAGCTGGTCACGTGGCCGGTCCGGTGAAGTACAATCTGGAGGAACTGATTTTCAAGCACCAAGCCGGTCGCGGTTTCTGTGAGTGTGACGGGTTGGTCCGTTTTGAGCGCCGGCGTTTGCACGGCATACCCCATTGCCGGGGCGCTGATGATGGCAGGTTTACCGGCCACGGTGACGGCTTCCCGGCGCGGAAATCCAAGGGTATTGACGACTGCAACCCGTGACCGACCGGCTGGGAAAAGTTGCGCCAATGCCGTCGTACGCAATTTCGTTCCCGTAGTAAGAATTTCCGCATATTGTGCGGCGCTATCCCGGTAGACTTCGGCGGTCGATGAACCGGGAATGATGTCATGGAATTGATTCAACAAAACCAACTTCCACAGCCGGGTAATCTCCGTAGCCGGATACGGCCGACCGGTCATTGCCGCAAGAAACTCAACATCGTGTAGGAGATCTTCACTCCGGCGGTTGCTCAGCTTGTTCGCGGCTTGCGTGGTGTACGTGCCGCGATGACATTCCAGGTATAACTCGCCGACTTGCGTCGTGAGGTCTTTCATATCGGCTTCGAGCCGGCCAAAAAACTCTTCGGGCGAACGCTGAGTTACGCGCGGTAAGCCATCGACATCGCGCGCCCGCCGCAATTGTTCAACCATCTCCCAAGTCGGCCCGCCGCCCCCATCGCCGAATCCAAAGAGGTAGTAACTTTCGTTGGACCTTTCGAGGTCTTTGTAATTGCTGACATTGAATAGCAATTCTTTCACATTACAAATGCCATTATAGGTATCGACCGGTGGGAAATGTGTCAGCACTCGGCTGCCATCAATGCCTTCCCACCAAAACGTGTGCGCCGGCGGTTTGTTGATTTGATTCCAGGAAAGTTTCTGCGTCAGAAACCGGCTGATGCCGGCGCCGCGCATGATTTGCGGCAATTGGCCGTTGTAACCGAAGACGTCCGGAATCCAACACTCGCGGCAATACCGGCCAAATTCCTGCCGGAAAAAACGCTGGCCGATGAGGAACTGCCGGACCAGTGATTCACCAGATGGGAGGTTGCAATCCGCTTCGACCCACATGCCGCCCGTCGGCACGAACTGGCCGGTGCGGACCCGCCGTTTGATTTTGGCGTAGAGCGCGGGCTGCTCGGTCTTCATCCATTCAAACTGCTGCGCCTGTGAGCAGACAAATTTATACTCGGGATATAAAGCCATCATCCCGACGGCCGTCGAAAACGTTCGGTAACACTTGCGTTTCGTTTCGGCCAGTGGCCAGAGCCACGCGGTATCAATGTGCGCATGCCCAATGGCGGAGATGTTGTGCTGACCGTCACCGTTTTGGGCCGACAAAAATTGCCGAGCCATGCGCCGGGCGGCCGGCCAAGTGGCGCGGTTATCGAGATCGCAGGCGTTGATCATTGCATTGGCAGTCCAGAGTGCTTGGGCCGCTCGCGGAGTGCGTGGTGGCAACTGCGCCGCCATCCCGGCAATGACTGTATAATCACAAATCAAGTCCCATGCTTCTCGGTCGAATACGGCAATTTCTGCTTGAACCAGTCGGCCGATTTCACGCACCCGGTTTTCATCGATACCAAACAACTCATTGCAGGCAACCTCAACATAGAGTGTCTCACGTTCACCACCGCGCGCCCGCGCCGTGAGACGAAACCGATTTCGGATCGGACCAGTGACGCCATACATCGTCCCGTCACCAGTCAGACCTTGCAGTGGGACGCCATTTTGCCAGATACACGCTTCGGAAGTCGAATCCCACAGAAAAACCACTTCCTTGCCACGCCACGCCGCTGGAATCGTAATCTCCACTTTGAACCAAAAGGTCGCCCACACCGGCCCGAAGTATTCGCCAATCCGCGCCGGCCGATATTTTCCACAGACTGCCTCGGCAAATGGGATGCGCCCCGGCGCCCGCGACACCGCCAACTGGACTGGTGCTTTGGTTGGATAAAGTTTCCCGGTCAATTGGTCGGGTTTTAGAAAAAATTTGATCCGGGATTGTGTAATCTCAAAATGTTTTTCCATGAGTCGTGCGTATAACATGGCCGACCACGCCGCGCAAGAAAACTACCAACAGCCGGCAGGAGTCCACTCAGCTTTGTGGCCGAAGCCTTGCCGGTTGTCCGTGAGTCGCAGCCAATCGGGTGTGATTTTCCAAAGCTCAGCTTTTGCAAAGGCCGGCGCAAGCTCCGCGACACCGGCCAACGCAAACCGTTTCAAAAAAATTGCCCAGCCAGTCGCGCGTTCCGCGCCAGTCAACTGCGAACAGTGACCAGTCAATTGCACACCGCGAATTTCCTGCCAGTCTTGCCGGTCGCGTTGAATCGTGCCGGCGACTCGGCCGGCCATCGCTGTGCCGTGCCGGGTAGTCGGATCGGTGACGACGTAAAGATTGAGTTCATCGTCCGCCGCATAAAACAAGGCCGCCGCGTATGGCCCATCCACCGCTAACGTGAGCACTTGATGCTCGCGTAAAAATTCCAGTAATTGTGATTTCAGATCACCGGTCAACGGATGCCGACTTTGCGGAAGGTGTTGTTCACTTCCCGGAAGTGGATGCTGGGATTGAACAGCGCTTGGATTTCGCGCGGTGTAACGAGCTTCATCAACTCGGCGTCGGCGAGTAGGAAATCTTGGAATGACTTACCAGGAGTTTGCCAAGTCGCCATCGCGTTGCGCTGGACGATGGCGTACGCCTTCTCGCGGGTTAGACCCTTCTTTGTCAGCGCGAGCAAGATTGCCTGCGAGAAAGTCAGGCCTTTACTGGCGTCGATGTTGGCTTTCATCCGGTCGGGATACACCAGCAACCGGTCGGTGATGTCAGTCAATTTCACCAACATATAATCGAGCAACGTCGTCGAGTCCGGCAAGATGACGCGTTCCACTGAGCTATGACTGATGTCGCGTTCGTGCCAGAGCGCGACGTTTTCCATCGCGGCCAGCGCATTGCCGCGCAACACACGCGCCAGACCGCAGAGGCGTTCGCAGGTAATCGGATTGCGCTTGTGCGGCATCGCGCTGGAACCTTTTTGGCCGACGGTGAAAAATTCTTCGGCTTCGAGCACTTCGGTCCGCTGGAGATGCCGGAACTCCTGCGCCCAGCGCTCAATGGAACTACCGACCAACGCCAGCGCCGCAGAATATTCCGCGTGCCGGTCGCGTTGGAGAACTTGAGTGGAAATATTTACCGGTTGGAGTCCGAGCTTCCGGCAGACATATGCTTCGACTTGCGGCGAGAGATGCGCGTGAGTGCCGACGGCACCAGAGATTTTTCCGACCGCCATGATTTCGCGAGCGCGTTCAAGTCGCGTCAGCGCCCGACCAAACTCGTCATACATCAACGCCATTTTCAAACCGAACGTCGTCGGCTCGGCGTGAACGCCATGCGTGCGCCCCATGCACGGTGTAAATTTAAATTTCTTCGCTTTGCGCGCGACGACTTGCCGGAGCGTTTTTACATCGGCGATGAGAATCTCCATTGCCTGCACCATCTGGTACGCCAGCGCTGTGTCGCCGATATCCGACGACGTCAAACCTTCGTGAATGTGCCGGGAGGCCGGGCCGACATGTTCGGCGACGCAGGTCAAGAATGCGATGACATCGTGGTTGGTGGTCTTCTCGATTTCGTTGATGCGCTCCACGGAAAACTTTGCTTTCCGTTTGATGAGCGCGAGGTCGCGCGCCGGAATCTTCCGGGCTTCGCAGGCGAGGATTTCGATTTGGAGCCAAATCCGAAATTTGTTTTCGTCCGTCCAAATCTGGCGCATCGTTTCTCGGGAATAGCGTCGAATCATAGTGCCGGCAGGCTAACGAACCAACTCAGAGTTGTCAACGCGCGGTCATCTGATATTCTGCGGATTATGAATTTGACAGAGTTGATTTTTCTACCACGGCCGCGCCAACTCCGGGCGGACCGGGGAAATTGTCCGAACTCCCAGCCACGCGTCGTCGTTGACCCACAATGCGGGTTACCGGCGCAAGGCTACCGGTTGCGGTTGACGCCGAGCGGGTCGGAGATTACCGCCGGTGACGCCGCCGGAGCGTTTTACGGTCAGGCCACGCTGACGCAAATCAGGCGGCAATGCCGGGCGGAATTACCGGCGGGCGAGATTGCGGATTGGCCGGATTTTCCGGTGCGCGGCGTGATGCTCGACATCAGTCGCGACAAGGTGCCGACGATGGAGACGCTCTTGGCGCTTATCGATTCGCTTGCCGAATGGAAAATCAATCACTTGGAACTTTACACCGAGCACACGTTTGCGTACCGGAACCATCGCGCCGTTTGGGAACAGGCTTCGCCGCTGACTGGTGCGGAGATTGATCAACTCGATGCCTATTGCCGGGCGCGATTTATTGATTTGGTGCCGAACCAGAATTCGCTGGGACATTTTGAGCGGTGGCTGCGGCATCCGGATTACCATTCATATTCCGAGACACCGGACGGCTTCACTAACTGCTGGGGCGTGCACACTCAGCACGGTTCGACATTATATCCGGGAGAACCGAAGGCGCTGGAATTGCTGACCGAACTTTACGCCGAGTTGCTACCGCATTTTTCGTCCCAAAAATTCAATGTCGGCGGGGATGAACCGTGGGAGCTCGGCGAAGGCCGGAGCAAATCGGAATGCGAGCGAATCGGCAAAGGCCGGGTCTATCTCGATTTCCTGCTGAAAATTCACAAACTCGTTCAACAGCACGGGCGAACGATGCATTTCTGGGGCGACATCATCCTGCATTATCCGGAACTGGTGAAAGAAATTCCGGAGGATGTCGTGGTCTTGGAGTGGGGCTACGAAGCCGACCACAAATTCGACGAACACGGCGCGCTGTTCGCGCAGTCCGGGAAGAAATTTTACGTCTGTCCCGGAACTTCCTCGTGGAACACCATCACCGGCCGCACGGACAATTGCCTCGCCAATCTTCGCAGTGCCGCCACGAACGGTCTCCGCCATGGCGCCAGCGGATTTCTCAACACCGACTGGGGTGATAACGGGCACTGGCAATACTTACCGGTGAGCTATCTCGGCTTCGCCGCCGGCGCGGCAATCGCGTGGAACCAGGCCGCGCATCAGGAGGATGATTTTATTGCCGCACTCGATACGCATGTTTTCCGCGATGCGGCGCAGGTGATGGGGCGGCTGGCGCACGATCTTGGAAATGTTTATCTGAAACCCGGCAAAATCATCCCCAATTCTTCCGCGCTCTTCTGGCTGATTCAGCGGGAACAATTAGAAATACCACCGAATCTCGCGGAAGCCCGCGACTTCATCTCCGCCACTCTCGCGCCACTGGCGAATGCCCGAATGCAGCGCAGCGATGCGACGGTGATTCATGACGAGTTTACCAATGCTGGTCGCCTGCTCCGGTACGCTTGCGACCGCGGTCAATCCGCGCCGGCAAAACAGTTAGCCAGTCAGCTGCGCGAAATTATTTCTGAGCACCGGCGGTTGTGGCTCGCTCGCAACCGGCCCGGCGGATTACCGGATAGTTGCCGAGTGTTAGAAAAGCGGCTCCGTGAAGCTGAGCAAACCTAGACGGTTGAAATCGTCTTGCCGGGTGGAACATCGTGCAGTTTACCGGCGACGTTGATGGTGACCGGAATTGCGCTGGGATTGAAGACGGTGGCGCGATTGGCGGCGACGACGAGTCGCTGCCGAGCGGCTTCGTAGTCGAAAAGCTCGATGTTTGTGCAGTACCAAATATCGGGCTTGCCGGCGAGCGGCTTGAAGATTTTCTCCAAATCTTCCCAGCGATTCTCAAATTCGTAGGTGTGACCCCAGATGAAAAATAGGCCAGTCGAACGCGGATTGGCGTAAAGCTCGGCAAACCGTTGCGGGACCGGTTCGGGGGTGGTGGTAAATTGGTGCGCGGTGGTCTGCCACGCCAACGGTTCGCGCGGCGGGAAACAATTCCAGTGATTCTCGACCGTGCGAGCGTAGACGATGCCGAGCTGCCGGAGCACGGCGATGACGCGGTCATTGTAGGTGCCGAACGGATAAGCCATCCCGCGCACTGGGTAGCCGACTAAATCTTCCAGCGCGCACCGGTCGCGGAGCACTTCGTCGGCGATTTGTGCGTTGTCGAGCTTCTCCAACCACGGGTGCGAAACGGTGTGGACGGCGACTTCGTGCCCCCGGTACAATTCGGCGACTTCGCTGGCGTCAATGTGCCGGGACGTGTCTGGCGCCGGCTTGCCGGTCCGGAGCAATCCGCCGGAATTCAGATTGAACGTGCCTTTCAAGCCCCACTCGTTGAAGGCGCGCACCACGCGCCGGTCGTGGATGACGCCGTCGTCGAAACTGGTGGTGACTGCGAGGCGTTTGCCGCCGGGGAACTGCGTGACTTCGATGCGTACTGGAGTTGGCATGCCGCCACGATTCCATATTCCCGTCCGTTTGCCAAGAATGACTTTGTCTTTTGGCCGAGTGCTAGTATTCTCCCGGCATGGGAACAACACTATGAATCCGATGCCACTTCAGGGCTACATCATGTTTAGTTTCATGGGCGGCGACGACAAGCGCGAGTTCCACAAGTTCGCTGTCAAACAAGCAATTTTAAGCGACGATGGCAAGGGCTATAAACTCGCAATCGACTTCGATTGTGGCCCACAAGGTGGTGAGTACACCATTGTGCTTAAGGGCGAGGATCCGCTATTTTTTCAAGGCGACTGGTCTCGCAAAGACGACTCTACCAAGGGAAGTTGCACATGCCGGAGATACTCCAGCGGAACGCATCTTGCACTCATCGGCGCTTGGCAGGAGGAGAGTGGGGCGCAGCAGTGGATTGCTGAGCTCTCCCTTTGAGAGTTGAACCACCGGTATGCTCGAACCTGCTTTATTGCTGACGGCGTACCGGCAGGGAATTTTTCCGATGGCGCTGAATGCGCGCGGCACCATCGGTTGGTTTTCGCCGGATCCGCGGGCGATTATTCCGCTCGACGACCGGTTTCATGTGCCGCACGGGTTGCGGCGGACGTTGAAGAAGGCGCCGTTTGCAGTCACGTTCGACCGCGCTTTTCCGTTGGTGATGCGGGAATGTGCGGCAAACCGGGCGGAAGGAACTTGGATTTCGCCGCAAATTCATAAGAGCTACGGCCAGCTTCACAAACTCGGTCACGCGCACAGCGTGGAAGTCTGGCAGGGCGCGGAATTGGTCGGCGGGTTGTATGGAGTGCACATCGGCGCGGCGTTTTTTGGCGAGAGTATGTTTCACCGGCAGACCGATGCGTCGAAGGTGGCGCTGGTGGCGTTGGTGGAACGGCTCCGGCAAAAGAATTTCGTGTTGCTGGATACGCAATGGCAGACGTCGCATCTCCGGCAGTTCGGCACGCACGAAATTCCGCGGGTGGAATACCTGCGGATTCTGGAGCGCGCGGTGACGTTCCCGGTCGAATTTTGAGCAGCGTGGTTATTTTGTAACGCACCGCCGGTGGGCCGGTGATTCTGCCGGATTTTTCCATCTTCAGCACCGGCAGTCTGTTACGTCGAATTCACAGAACCGCCATCTGTTCGTGGCATTGGGCGTGCAGAGTAAAGCTGCGAGTGGTGAATATGAAAACAAATCAAATGTTAACCCTAGAAGTTTGTGCGAGTGCGGACGTGGACTATTTGAATATGGCCGCCGCGCTCATCCGGGATTTGCCGCGTGTGTTGCGAGTGCGAGTGCATTTGGATGAGCGGCAATTGGAAATTTTGTACCGGAGAGCGCCGGGCGGATTGTTGCAAGAAATTCACGCGGCGCTCCTGACGGCCGGCGGTGAAATGCCGGCGTTACGCGCGTATTGAAAACGACGAAAGGAGGCCTGGCGATGACAAAAACAATCAAACAATTCCCAACCGAGGCGGCCATCCGGCAACGCGCGCAAGAAATTTCCCTAGCACGTGGCAGTCGGCCCGGCCACGAGATTGATGATTGGCTGCAAGCGGAATATGAATTGACGCAGCTCCCGGTGGAACATCTCGCCAAGCTGGCCGCGCCGAAGTCGAAACGCGCGAATCTTGCGGTGGCCAAGGTGGCGCACGCCGCCATCATTCTTGCCGCGAGCGGCTTGTTGCAATTTCAAAGCTGACCGGTTTTTGCTTGTTCGCGGCCCGCGCCCGGCATACAGCAACGGGCGGATGAAGACCGCAGATTTTGCTTATAACTTACCGGATGAGCTGATTGCGCAGCAACCGCTGCCCGAGCGAACGGCGTCGCGCTTGATGATTGTCGAGCGCGCCACCGGCACGATTCGGCACGAACAGTTTCGCAATCTCGGCGCGTTTCTAAAAGCTGGCGACTTGCTCGTGTTGAACGACACGAAAGTCATCCCGGCGCGCATCTGGTCGCAATCGCCAGCGGTGGAATTATTGCTCGTCGAAAATCTCGGTGACCACCGGTGGTCGGCGTTGGTCAAGCCGGGTTACCGCGCCAAACCCGGGATGAAACTCCGGTTCACACCATGGTTCAACGCCGAGATTGAAGGCGAAACCGATTTTGGCGGACGCGTGATCCGCTTTACCGGCGATGTGGATTCGTATCTCCAACACCACGGCGTGATGCCGTTGCCGCCGTACATCGACCGGAAGGTCACCGGAGCCGACCGCGACCGGTATCAAACGGTGTTCGCGCAAGCTCCCGGCGCAATCGCCGCGCCAACGGCCGGTCTGCATTTCACACCAGAACTGCTGGCGAAATTTCCGCACGCCTTTATCACTTTGCATGTCGGCATCGGCACCTTCCGGCCAGTGAAAGTTGAAAATGTCGAAGACCACAAAATGCACGCCGAACATTTCGTAATCCCAGCGGCCACTGCCACCGCGATGCAATCCGCTAAACGCATTGTCGCCGTCGGCACCACGGTGGCGCGAACGCTGGAAACCGTCGGTGCGCGCCGCGCCGCCTCCGGTACCACCGATATTTTCATCCGGCCGCCGTATCAGTTTAAAGTTGTGGACGCTTTGCTGACGAATTTCCATCTACCGAAATCCACATTGCTGATGTTGGTGAGCGCGTTTGCCGGGCGGGAATTGGTTTTGCGCGCGTATGCCGAAGCGATCCGAGAACGGTATCGGTTTTTCAGCTACGGCGATTGCATGTTACTGGTTTAGGCCACAGTAGCGAAGCGGCCATCGCCGCCGCCAAGACGCCGCCGACTGCACCGAGCGTCAGAGCGGTGGGAATCTGGCAGACCGGGGCAACTAACATCTTCCCGCCAATCAAAACCAAAATTACACTCAGTCCATAGTGCAGCCGGTGGAACAAACTGAGTGCGCCTTGCACGGCGAAGAATAACGCTCGTAAACCCAGCACGGCAAAAATATTGGAGGTATAGACGATGAATTTATCCTGCGTAATCGCCAAGACCGCCGGAATGGAATCGACGGCAAAAATCAAATCGGTCGTTTCCACTACCACCAGTACCAGCAACAGCGGTGTCGCCCAGAGTCGTCCGTCCCGGCGTACGAAAAATTTTCCGCCGACATATTCCGGAGTGACCGGGACGAACTGGTGAAAGAGTTTTAAGACCGGATTTTTCTCTGGCGTAACAGTTTTGTTTTTCGCCAGCCCCATTTTCAAACCGCTGACGATGAGAATCGCGCCGAAAAGATAGACCACCCAGTGAAAATGTTGGAGCAGCGCCACGCCGGTCACGATGAAGACTGCCCGGAACACCAGCGCACCGAGAATTCCCCAGAACAAAACTGGGTGCTGATGTTCAGCCGGGACGGCGAAATACGAAAACAACATCAGAAAAACAAAAAGATTATCCACGCTCAGCGATTCTTCGATGAGGTAGCCGGTGAGAAATTGCAGCGTCGCTTCTTCGCCTCGGTAATGCGCGACCAGACCGGCAAAACCGACCGCCAACGCAATCCACACCGCACTCCAACGGATGGCTTCTCGGAAACTGATCGTCCGCGCTCGCCGGTGAAACACGCCGAAGTCGAGCGCCAGCATTCCCAGCACCAGCACACCGAAAATCGTCCACAGGAGCGTGTCTGTTGTCATGCCGGCAGTGTGCGGAGGCCGGTAAAAATTGTCAACCGAAGCCTACCGGTATGCATTGTTGACTTAGGTCAACGCGCGGTTTAGTGGTTCATGAGAAACTTCTCACATGAAACCCATCAAACTCATTCAAGCCATCAAAAAGAAACTCACCGAACACCAGCCCGGCTGTTGCAGCTGCGGCGGCACGCCGACCGCGTCAAAGCCACCCGCGCCCCCCAAGAAAAAGAGCTAAAATCTGAACTTGCCACGGGAACACGGCGCGTGGGGAATTTTGCTCATTCCCTTTGCGACCGCCATCGGAATTGCCGGTATCTTCAACGCACCGGTCGCGTTACTACTGGTGAGCGTGCTCTGTTTTTATCTGGCGCGAACGAGCTTTCTGAAAAGCGATTATCGGGGAATGGCCGGATTGCTTGTCGTGAGTTTGGTTGCAGTATTGCCGGTGGTACTCATTTGGCACCGGTGGTGGTTGATTGCATTCGGTGCCGGCGTGGCACCGGTGGCATTTCGCCGAACCGAACGCAGCCTTGCGCTACAATTAGCGGCGGTGGCCGGGCTGACATTGACCGCGCCGGTGGCTTGGTATGTGGCGACCGGGCTGTTGAATTGGCCGGCGTGGCGGTTGTGGTTGGTGAACGCATTATATTTTATCGGCCGTGTGTTCTACGTCAAAATGCACATCACGGCAGCCAGTCAACGGAATGGGAGCCGACTTCGTCTTGGCGCACTAACGCTGGCATACCACGGCGTGCTGGCCGGTGTGGCCGCTAGTTGGTGGCCGGTCGGTTTAGCATTCGTTCCGGGAATTATTCACGCAGTAATTGGTACCGCCCGATTGACGACGGTCTTAAAAATTAAACAAATTGCATGGACAGAAGCTGCTGTATCTGTGGTGTTTGGGGTAAGTTTTGTTGTTGTAATGAGATTTTTCCGGTAAAAATACTTGCCATCTGACGGATGTGTGTTAGTTTTGTAGTACTTTCCTAACTCGGTCATGAGTAAGCCGAGCGAAATCTCCAAGAAGATTGTAGTATCCAAGTTGATTGTCTTTCCTCGCTGATCGTGGTTCCACGACGATAGTTTTTCCTCGATGAATTTTGTTACGAGGTACTATTTATGAAATACATTTATACAATCATTATTGGAGTCTTGGTCTACGCAGGTTTCGCCACGCGAACGTTTGGTTATCTTGACCTCACGACCGCGGGCGCCAGCGTTGACTATTACGGAACAGTGTTCACACAGGAGCAAACCCAACCAGCCGGAACAGGTGTTTTCGATTCATTCTTGCGGATTCAGGCGAATGGCACGGAATCGGGCTACAACACCTCCGGAACTCCAGCCCCGTTGGATGATAAAAGGGGCGCTTGGACGCATAACCTGCAACTCAATCAGTTGGCCCAAGTCACTGTCAATGGAGTCAAATACTACGACTTCAATCTCGATATCAACGAACCATCGAGCGATACTCAGAGTCTACTTTCGCTGGATGTGCTCAAGTTTTACACTTCCGCCACTGGCAGCAAAACCACGGAGGAAGAATTAAATTCGTTGGGCACATTGCGCTACGACCTCAGTGCGCATGGAACGACCTATGTTTTGCTGGATGCGAAAACCGGCAAGCCCGGCAGTGGTAGTAGCGATATGCAAATGCTGATTCCTGTCAGCACCTTTGCCGGTGCGAAGGCCACGGACTACGTTTATCTCTATTCGCAATTCGGTTCCCACGCTTCCTCCGGTGGTGGATTTGAAGAATGGAGCGCGGCAACCGGTAGTGTATCCGGTTCAGTCGCGGCCGTTCCCGAACCCAGCACCACCGCTTTGTTTGGTGGCGGACTCTTGCTCGTCCTCGGCTTCGCCTGGAAGCGCCGCACGCAAGCCGCCGCTTGAAACGCTATTTCGCCGCGCGCCGGTGAATCGTTCGCGAGGAGACGCCGAGTAATTTAGCGGCTTTCTCTTTATCGCCACCACACACGGCCAGCGTCTCGCGAATTAACCGGTCTTCCGCCGCCGCGAGTTTAGTGCCAATCGGAAATGTGACCGCCGGACCATGTACGGCGACACCGGTCTGACCGGGCGCGGAGAGCAATTGGAAACTCTGAATGACCGGCACCGTCGCCACCGCCAAAGCGCGTTGGAAAGTATTTTCCAATTCGCGAATGTTCCCCGGCCAGTTGTGCGCCAAAAGTTGTTCCACCGCTGGCGCGGCGATACTATGAACATCTTTTTGCATTCGGGCGGCGTATTTCTTGAGAAAAAAATCTGCCAACAGTGGTAAGTCATCCTTCCGGTCACGTAGCGCCGGCAAGCCGATATGCACGACATTCAACCGGTAATACAAATCTTCGCGGAATTTACCGGCGGCAATTGCCTTCGGCAAATCCACATGCGTCGCGCTGATAAGTCGCACATCCACCTGCTGATCCTTGTTGCTGCCGAGTCGTTGAAACCGGCCATCCTGCAAAACGCGCAGCAGTTTCGCCTGCAACGCCGGACTCATCTCGGCCACTTCATCGAGGAATAACGTGCCGCCATCGGCGAGTTCAAACTTACCGGGCTTCGAGCCTGCCGCACCGGTGAACGCGCCGCGTTCGTAGCCGAACAATTCACTTTCGAGCAACGTCTCCGGGATTGCCGCGCAACTAATTTTTACCACCGGTCCGCTCCGGCGATTGCTGAGCGCGTGGAGAATATCGGCGACGACTTCCTTACCGGTTCCGCTTTCGCCTTGCACTAAAATACTCACATCCGTCGGCGCAACTTGCCGTAGCAATTTTTTCACTACCACCATCGCCGGCGTATTGCCGATGAGCGATTCTTCCGTGTGTTGTTGCTGAAGTTGTTCGCGGAGTTGCCGGTTCTCATTGGCTAGATGCTGGCGCTCGACCGCTTTGCTGATGGCTTTGAGTAAATGTGTTTTATCGAGTGGTTTCTCGATGAAATCGTAGGCGCCGAGCCGGGTGGCTTCGATCGCTTTCTCAATGCTGCCGTGGCCGGTAATCATGATGACTTCCACACCAGGCCGGAGCTGTTTGGCGCGCCGGAGAACTTCGATGCCGTCGAGGTCCGGCAACATTAAATCGGTAATCAACAAGTCCGCGCCATCAGCTTTGAAGCGGGCGAGACCTTCCTCACCGGTGGCAACGGCGGTGACCCGGTAGCCTTCTTTGATGAGAATTTTTTCAGCAGCGTTTCGCAACGCTTCTTCGTCATCCACCAACAAAATATCCGCGCGTCTGGCCATGGATTGACTCTACTGCGTCGGCAGCTCAATGACAAATGTTGTTCCGGTGCCAGGCGCGCTTTCACACCGAATCGTACCGGCGTGTTCGACGACCACTTGTTGCGTCAACGGCAATCCCAAGCCGGTCCCGCCGACTTTCGTGCTGAAAAATGGTTTGAACAAATTTTGCCGTTCTTCCTCGGTCATTCCCTTACCGGTATCGGCGATGCTCAACCCCACCCAGCCGTCGCGCGCCGCTGTGCGCACCGTGAGCGTGCCGCCGGTGGGCATCGCTTCGAGCGCATTGCGAATGAGATTCAGCACCGCTTGCCACAGTTGATCTTCATCGGCTTGCAGTACCGGTAGGTTGCCGGCAAAGTCCGTCACCAGCTTCACGTGGTTGGCCGCGAAGGAGGAATTCATGAACCCCAGTTGTTGGTCCAGCAGCTCGTTGAGCGCGACCGGCTGACAACGCGGTCGGGGCAGCCGCGCAAATTTTAGATAATCTTCGGTGACGCGTTGGACGCGTTTCACCTCGGAGTCGAGCGCCCGGAGCAATTCACGCGCTTCACCGCCGGTGGCCGGATTTTGGTGTGTCAACGCCGCCACTTCATCACGAATCAATTCAAGATTGAGTGTGACCGAGCTGAGCGGATTCCGGATTTCATGCGCCAACCGCGCCGACATCGTGCCAATCACGGCGAGGCGTTCGGATTGGAGTTTATCTTCTTCCAGCCGTTTGCGCTCGGTAATATCGCGCAAAATTGCGGAGCGCCCGATGGGATTTCCTTGCGGATCGCGCAGGAGCGAAACCATCACTTCCACCGGTACCTCCCGACCATCTTTCGCGAGCCGGCGGGTTTCCAGATGACAATGGCCGTGGCCCAGAATATCGCGTTCAATTTGCACCAGCTCGCCTTGCCGGAGTAATTCCGGCGGGATGATTTCGCTGAGGTGCCGGCCCAGAATTTCCTCCGAAAGCCAACCGAAAACGCGTTCCGCCGCCCGGTTCCACGACCGGAAATGCCCTTCCATATCGAGCGAGAAAATCACATCCGCCGAGTCATTCACAATGCTGTCGAGTTGTTGCAAGTGCCGGTGGCGGTCGCTGGCGATATACGCTTCGGTGGCGAGCGCGGCGTCGAGCATGAAAACTTTTTCCAGCGCGGCAATCGTCGCATCCGCGCGACCGGGATCGCCGGTAAAGTGTTGGCGGATCAGCGGCGTCAGCAAATTGAAAAGTAACCCATGCTCCAACAAATACCAACGCGAACTCAATCCAACCCGTTCATGGGCTTGCCCGATCCGGAGCCGGTTAGCAAAGTACGCTTCGTCAAAAATTCCCTCGGTGATGCGAAGTAGGTAATCCCGCTGGATTTGTTTAATCCGCGCAATCGTCACGGTATCGCGCAGCAATTCCGCGGTGGCTGGAAACTTCAGCAAGTGTGCGTAAAATGTCTCCACAATGGCGTCCACCTGCGGTTCCAGCACCGGCCGCAGCGCTCGCAAAAGTTGCGCATCATCCTCGGTCAAGCCGAGGAAAGCCAAGCGTTGTTCGCGTTCGCCCGAAGTCATCGTGCCACCAGCCTACGAAGGTGGTTCCGGAAAGTCAATTGCCGCGCCATTTGTCACCAGAATCGTGTGCGGATTGTATTTTACACTTGAAACTCAATCGTCCCCAAACCGAAGATGGAGTGAATGAACACGATGAAGACCTTCTTATTGCTTCCCCGCACGCATGAACGGCGGATCCCGAACGGCATCAATGGATCACAGCCTCGGTCAAGCAACCGGAACACTTTATTCTCGGCGATGCGGGGTGCTTGCAGTCATTCGCATTTCCGAGCTGTGATTTTTGTATTACATCACCACCCTATATGCCGAGCCATCATCGCTGGAATCCGTTGTTTCAAGGGAATCCGGGCGAAGCCGGTTATCCTAAATATCTCGACCGGCTGTAGGAGATTTTTCGGCAAGTTTCACTGGTTGTGAAACAAAATGGTTACCTTGTCATTGAAGTTAACAACCTAAAGGGGAAAGAAGTGACTCCGCTGGCTTGGGACATTGCCAGCCGGGTTTCGACCATCATGAAATTTGAAGGCGAGATTATCACCAGATGGAAAGGTCACGCCTTTGCTGGCTACAACCACAGTTATTGCCTCATTTTTAAGAACACAAAACAGCCCAAGTTGGGAGCACGCCGATGAAAGCGTTGAGCGGAATCTGGCTTGCAACCTGCGAATCAAAGACTCGCCAATGTCGGAAAGATGTGGTAAGAGTCTTTCTCGCATGAAAGTGGATCCACGGTTCCTCAAAGAGACCGGCGCGGAAGTTTTCACCGGCAATGAGTTATTGATCAAAGGTGCGCTGGAAGTTGACGGTGGCGTCCATTTGCTCACTGGCTATCCCGGCTCACCGGTGGCGGGCTTTTTCGACACGATGGAAGAAATTGCCCCGTTGCTGAAAGCTCACGGCATCCGCGGTTGTATCGCCAATAATGAAGCGCTCGGCGCGGCGATGCTCAACGGCTCCCAAATGGCACCGTTACGCGGGATTTGTGCCATGAAATCCGTCGGTCTCCACGTGGCAACCGATGCGCTTGCGCTCGGCAATCTCGCCGGCGCACATCCCGATGGCGGCGCGCTCGTGTTGATCGGCGACGATCCGTGGAGCGATTCCACGCAAGTCCCGGCAGATTCCCGGTATCTCTGCAAACACATGTACCTGCCGGTGCTCGAACCCTCCAGCAATCAAGAACTCAAAGACTGGATTAATCTCGGTTTCAAACTTTCCCAAGAAGCCAATCTTTACGTCGGCTATCTCGTCACTACTAACCAAGCCGACGGCGGCGGCAGTGTCACCTGCCGGCCGAACCACTTTCCGGACCTCAGCACACTCCACAAATTCAACATTGATACCGCCGTGATTGATTTCGAGCGGACGGTGCTCTTGCCGCCGCGCACTTGGTTGCGCGAACAGGCGATGCCGGAGCGATTTGCTAAACTTTTTACCAGCGCGCGCCGGCTCGGCCTGAACCAGATCGTTAACGCCCCCGACCATTCCAAATGGCGCGCGGAAATTGGTTTCGTCGCCACAGGTCTCGGCTACAGCTATCTCCAACACGCGTTGCACGAACTCGGCGTCGCCGACCAAGTGCCGATTCTCAAACTTGGCGTCAGCTATCCGGTGGACCCGGTCATCGTTGAAGAATTTTCCCGGCAAGTCCGCAGCATCTTCGTCATCGAAGAACGGCGCGGATTCATGGAAGAACAAATCAGCGAAATTGTCGGCAAGCTGAACCAAAATGCCACCGGCGCCAATCGCACCAATGTTTGGGGAAAAGAATTTCCCGCCGGTCTGCAAGGCATTCCGGCGTCGCGGGGTTTCAATCCCAGCATTCTCATCGAACGCCTCGGCCCGCTCGGTAAATTTTTTCACGATCCGAATCTGACGCTCGACGAACCGCAGATTGACCGGGCCGTTGCGCTCGTTCGCGAGACCGGCACGTTCGAGGTGAAGTTACCGCCGCGCACGCCGACCTTCTGTCCCGGTTGTCCGCACCGGGACTCGGCGAGTTTGTTGATCGAGATTAAAAAACAGTTTCGCGATGCCAATTTCATGCGGCAGCAGCATCAGCGCAAACCGGTTGATCTCGTATTCCATGGCGATACCGGTTGCTACACGATGCTGATGTTCGAGCCGACCAAAGATTTGATGCATAATTATTCCGGCATGGGCTTGGGCGGCGGCACCGGCGCGGGCATCGATCCATTCATCACGAACAAACAGGTTACGTTCGTCGGTGACTCGACGTTTTTCCATTCCGGCATGTTGGGAATTTCCAACGCGCTCAAGCAGGGCCAAGACATCACCTACATCATCCTCGACAACGCCACCACCGCGATGACCGGCCATCAGCCGACGCCGAGCATGGATGTGGACATTGTCGGCGACACGACCTTCCGGCAAAGCATCGACCGCATTGCCGAAGCGATGCTCGGGCAAGGGGTCCATGTTGTCCGTGGTAATCCTGCGTACCGGGAAACGTGGCGACAGACGCTGGAGGAAACCATTTTGCGCGACGGCGTGAAAGTGGTCATCGCCGACAAAGAGTGCGGCATTACTTCTCACCGGCGCGAGACCCGGCAAGAGCGATTGGAGATTCGCGAGCACGGTTTTGTTCGCGAAAAGCATTACGTCAACGTCAACACCGATGTCTGCGAGCATTGCCTGGAATGCACAGTGGCGACCGGCTGCCCCGGTCTCACCTTTGTCGAAACACCGTTCGGCGCAAAAGTGCAAACCGATTTGTCGTGGTGCGTCGCCGACACCGCTTGCACAAAAATTTACGCCTGCCCGTCCTTCGAAGAAATCACCGTCGTGCGCAAACAGAAGTTACCGGCACCGATTGACGCCGTGGACTTGACCGGCATTCCGGTGCCGGAGCCGCGCGCATTCACGGATGTCTGGCATTGCCATTTAGCCGGTGTCGGCGGCCAAGGTATCGGCGTTTGCACGGCGACCATCGTCCGTGCCGGTTTCTTGCAAGGGTACACCGTCAATTTCTGCGACAAAAAAGGCCTCGCGGTTCGTAACGGCAGCGTCTATTCGCAAATCACTTTTACCAAAAACGGCGTGCCGGTCTCTGTTCTCATTCCGTACGGTCAGGCGGATGTCGTCATTGGCGTTGATCCACTCGAAGCCTGCCGGAGTCTCGACCCGAAAGGCAATTTGCGCGTCGGCTCACCGGAGCGCACCAGCGCCGTCATCAACGCCTACAAAACGCCGACAATTCTCACGCTGCTCGGCAAAGACAATTTCGATGTCGCCAGTGTCGAGGAGAACATCCGCCGGTACACACGCCGGGACGATTATTTCGGTCTCAACATCGCCGGCATCAGCGAACATTTCTTCGGCACCAAAATTTACGCCAACGTCGTGATGCTCGGGATTACGTTCCAACGCGGACTGTTGCCGCTCGCGCTCGAAAATGTCGAAGCCGCCCTGAAAGTCACAATGGGCCCGGCGGCCGAGGAGAACGTCAAAGCTTTCCACCTCGGCCGCAAACTCGTGCTCGATCCCGGGCTCGCGACCCGGCACGAACTCCGCGAAACCTACGAACAATTTGTTTTTGAACGGATGGATGTCCTCAAGCGGAATCACCGGTGGGGGCGACGGTGGGCGCTGGACTTTGCCCAACTCGTCCGCCGGAGCGAGCAGAGCATTCAGCTCGGAGACCAAGTCGCGCGCGACCTCGTTTGGCGGCTGTACGATTTGCTCGAATTCGGCACCGGCGATTATGCGCGCCGGTATCTTGATTTGGTCGAACGCGTGCACGCCAAAGATACCGCCGCCGACGATTACGCGGTGACCAAAGCGGTTATCTGGAATTTACACAAAGCGATGATTATTAAAGATGAGGTGTACGTCGCGCATCTGTTGACCAGCGAAGAAAAAACGCGGCGCGACAACCACCGGTACCATGTGGATGCTCAGCGCGGTGACAAAATCATTTATCACCATCTCAACCGGCCCGAATTTGTGCTGTTCGGTCGCAAACTGCGTTTCAAAATTTCGCCGCGAAAGTGGCAGTTGAACGTGCTGAAACATTTCCGCTGGCTCCGGCTCGTGTTACCGGCGTGGCACCGGCAGGAGAGTCAATTTCGGGATTGGTATATTCAGCTCGTCGAAAATTTCCCGGCGGTGACCACGGCCGAATCACGCGCCCGGTATCTCCAAGCATTACGCTGCGTCGAATCCGTCAAAGGCTACCGCGAAATCCGGTATCCGAAAATGGAAGCGGCCCGCCGGCAAGCGGAACAACTGCTTACCCAATCGTCGCCGGTCATTTCCCAACCGGTCGTTACCTATACCAGTCGGTAATCCGCGATGCATATCCCGGACGGATTTCTTGACGCCAAAACGGCGATTACTTCGGCGGTCATCGCCGGCGGTGGAGTCGGCGTAGCGTTATCTCAAGTGCGCCGGCATCTGGTCCGGCGAAAAGTTCCGTTGCTGGGTTTAGCGGCGGCGTTTATTTTTGCGGCGCAGATGTTGAACTTTCCGGTAATGGGTGGCACCTCCGGACATTTGATTGGCGGAGTACTAGCGGCAGTGTTGCTCGGACCGAGTGCGGCGGTCATCGCGTTGACGTGTGTGCTGGTCGTGCAATGTTTTCTGTTTGCCGATGGCGGTGTAACGGCGCTCGGCGCGAATGTCTTGAATATGGCGGTCATCCATCCGGTGATTGGCTACGGAATCTACCGATTGATTCGGCATCGGCTCACCGGCCAACGCGGGATGATTGTCGCGGCGGCGTTTGCGAGTTGGTGCGCGACGGTGCTGGCGGCGATGGTTTGCGCCGGAGAACTCGCATTTTCCGGAACGATTTCCTGGGGGCTCGCCTTTCCGGCGATGACGAATGTTCATCTGCTCATCGGTCTCGGCGAAGGATTGATTACGGCGTTGGTCATCACGGCGATTGCGCGTGTGCGACCGGAGCTGGTCGCGGAATCGCTCCAACCGACGATTGCGCGCCGGTCCGGTGAATTTGTCGGGCTAGGATTGCTGGTGGCGTTGGGACTCGTGATTTTTGTCGCGCCGTTTGCTTGTCCATGGCCGGATGGTTTGGAAAAAGTTGCCGAAAGATTTGGCGTGAAATCGGTAGCAACGATGCTACCGGCTCCGTTGGCTGATTACCAAGTACCGGGATTGAAATCCGCTGTGGCAACGACGGCGATTGCCGGTGCGATTGGCACAATCATGGCACTTGGCTTGGCGCTTTTGCTGGCACGAATTCTGGTCCCGAAACAAACTGATGAAACACGATTTTCTTGACCGGTATAGTCGGCGGGACAGTCTGATTCACCGGCAATCCGCCGGACTGAAATTGACCGGAGCGTTGGTGGTGGTGTTGGTGACGGTGATTATGCCGCGAACGGCCTGGACATTTTTCGGAGTGACCGGTTTGATTTTGGTGGGGCTGGCCGGTCTTAGCCGGTTGCCGGCGCTGTTTCTGTTGCGCCGGATGTTGACGCTGGAACCGGTGGTGCTCGGCGTCGCAATTTTATCGTTACTGCAACCAGGCGGTGGCGTGATTTTTGCGGGGATTCTGGCGAAAGGCACGCTCTGTTTGTTCACGATGATTTTGTTGGCGAATACGACACCGTTTGCGGCGTTGCTGGCAGTGTTGCGGCGACTGCGCTGTCCGGCGATTTTGGTAACGACGCTGGCCTTGATGTACCGGTATTTGTTTGTGCTCGTGGAGGAAACCGAGCGGATGAATCGCGCCCGGCGGAGCCGGACGTTTCGCCGGCAACGTTGGTGGGAATGGAAAACTCTAGCCGGTGTCATCGGGCAATTATTTGTGCGTTCGACGGAGCGCGCGGAACGGATTTATTCGGCAATGTGTGCGCGAGGTTGGAAATGACGCCGGCGCTGGAAGTTCGTGATTTATCGTTCCGGTATCCCGATGGGCGCGAAGCGTTGGCCGGTGTGAGTTTTACAGTCAATCCCGGTGAATGTGTCGGATTGATTGGGCCGAACGGTGCCGGTAAATCGACGTTACTGTTGCATCTGAACGGAATCTTGCCGGAACAAATTCAAGCACCGGTGGTTTTCGTTGCGGGCATGCCCGTCACGGAAGAAAACTTACCGACCATCCGCCGGCAAGTCGGTTTGTTGTTTCAAGATGCGGATGACCAGCTTTTTTGTCCGACGGTTTTTGAAGATGTGGCATTTGGGCCGCAGCAATTTGGTTTGGATGAGGCGAAAGTCCGGGAAGCATTAGCAAAAGTTGGGCTCGCCGGTTACGAGCAACGTTCACCGCAGCATTTGAGTCGCGGCGAAAAGCGGCGAGTTTGTTTGGCCGGGGTTTTGGCCTGCAACCCGCAGGTGCTGGTGTTGGATGAACCGACGGCAGATTTGGATCCGCGGGGCCGGCGAGAATTGAAGGATTTATTGCGACAGATACCGGCGACGAAATTAATTGCGTCGCATGATTTGGAGTTGGTGGTGGAATTATGTCCCCGGTCGCTGGTGTTGGATGGCGGCAAGATTGTCGCCGATGGTGCGACGCGGGCACTCTTGGACGATTCGGCGCTGATGCTCCGGCACGGTTTAGAGCGACCTCATATTTTGCAACATCACCATCCGCATTAATTTTCTGGATTGTGACCGGATTCAGAATAAAGTAAACCCACTGCGCCGGAGATCGGCGTAGCAGTTCACGGATAATGCAGAAAGGAACCCTATGATGAAAACGATTCGAACAATGTGTAAGTTTTCCCAACGGCAACTGATTCTGATTGTGGCCGCGACAATCATCACTCGCATCCCCGCGCTCCTTGCAGCGGAGCCACTGATTCCCCCGCCGGGCGATGTCAGTTTTTTAAAAGTGCCGCTGCCAGCGGGGGAGGAAGCTTTTCTCGACCATCCGGACTATCCCCCCGTCCGGTTCTGGCGCTTTCAGCATAATAATGATGTGGAGATTCATACCACCGGTCGAGGAGTGGGTCCGGATTCAGCGGTCGTGGTCTTCACCGAAAAAGGGGAAAAACCAGGCGAGGTTCTCGCCTATGATATTGGTGCTCACGGTTCCCGGCTCAAAGATTTCAAAGGCCTTTGCTTCTGGATGCGCGGGGATGGTGGCGATGGGAATCTTTCGATTGGCTGCAACTGGAACCAGATGGTTCCCACCTATCCCCGACTCGGGAAATTTCCATTGGCGCAGAAGGAATGGAAGAAAATCTTTGTCCCCTGGGACAAATTCACGCCGGCGATTAACAGTAATGGTTTTTATTTCCTCAACTTGAAAGTGGAACCTACCACCCCGCGCCCCGCCTGGGCTGTTGTCGCCCGCATCGATTTCTATAAGACAGAGACTATGGAAACTATCAAGCCACCGGTGGCGGCTGATTCGGCGGGTCTGATTCCGGCTGCCAACTTTGTCCAGCCCAGCGTGGCGGCGGCAGCGCAGCTGATTCCGAAAACTTTAGCGAAACTCAAAGCGCATCAACCGGTGACCATTGTGGCCGCCGGTGACTCCATTACGGCCGGGGCGCAGTTGTGGTATCGGAACCGCGATAATCAACATCGGCGCGATAGTGATGCCGATATCTATTTCTCCGTGCTCGAACGACGGCTGGCGCAGCACTACCAGTACACCAACCACCGGGCCATCTTGAAAATGTGGGAAACAGTGGATAAAAAGACCGGCAAGACGGCCTCCGGTGCGGCGCAAGATGGTTTTGCGGTGATGAGTGACGGGCCGGCGCTCACCGGACCGCTACCGTTTGATGGTCTGCAGGTCATTGGCGTCGGCGCCGGTGGGAAGCAGACTCAATTCGGGTTTGAACATCTTGCGGATGCAACCATGTACAAGCCGGATTTAGTCATCTGGTTTTATGGGGTGAACGATACGCTGAATAACGTGAAGGGTTATCAAAACTATAGCGCCCAAGCCATTAAGGCACTGCAACAGCAAGGGATTGAAGTAATTTTAGCGCGCCCGCTGTTTTTCGTTGATGAACCGTATTACAGTAACAGCGCGAAGTTGCTGGAGACTGTGACTGCGCTGGCGAATGAAAATAAAGTTCCGTGGGTGGATCAGTTTGGGGCATTTCATGCCCGGGGTCGGCGCTATGTGGGCGATCTACTCAGTGATATTGTCCATCCGAACGAATATGGTCATCAATTACTCGGCAGTACACTCGCCGCGGCTTTGGGTGTGCCGAATCAGCTCGTTTGGGAACAAGCCTATTTCCGGGTACTCGCCGCCGGAGCGAAAGCCCCCTAGAAAGATTGGGTGATGGAAGAACTCTTAGCGCGCAGTATTTGGAAAAGTACCAAGGCCTCGAAAAAGGCCAGCTACCCCGAAGTTAAAATCTTCGCGGGTCTGGTCTTGTTGACGATGGATGTCGTCAAAGATCAAACCGGCGTGCAGGACATCATCCAGTTCTGCGTGAAGCTGGATTTTGCTCTGAGCTGGCCGGAACTCGGGCTGGCCGAACCTACGGTCTGGCGGATTTCCAAGAAAATGGCTGGTAAGATTCGGAAGCCGTATCCAGTCGACGCCAATCTGCTGCACATGTGTTTCGTAAAAATCAATATGTGGGCGGAGAAGACGAAGGGGACTCGGAGTGCGGCTACGCTTGCGAACGAATTACTCGCCGAGAAACTTCCTGCCCGTAAAAAATTGGCACAGCTCAAAGGCCGGCGAATTGCCTTCTTTGGTGACTCCCTGATGACCACGCTCCATTGGGGTGCGCATGCCGGCTATCCGGATATCATTGCAGAATATTTTAAAACCGTGAACCCAACCATGGAGATTATGAATGCCGGGATTGGGGGGCATTCCACGGTCGATGCTTTGAAACGAATCGACCGAGATATTATTCAGAAAAAACCAGCAACCGTCTTCTTCATGTTTGGCGGAAATGATTTTTACGGTGAGCGTAACAAGACCCAAGGATTCACTCTGGAAGCTTTCAAAAGGCGAACGGCAAAAATCATTGCAGAACTCACGCGGCAGAAGATTCAAGCGATTCCGATGACCTTGCCCCCAATTCCTGAATTCCAGGGGCCAAAATTTGATGGCTATTCCGACAAGATTAGCCAAGTCGCTCGCTCAGTCCAGGCTCAATTTGTGGATATCCGTCTGCGAACTCAGGCACTTCCCTTTGAAAGCTTCATTGCCTGCGATCACATTCACCTCAATACGGAAGGTCAACTTTGGATGGCGCGGGAGATTCTCGAGTGGATCGCAGTGAACCTTTGAAAGGGGACGGCGATTGTCCGAATCGCCTCAAGCCTTGGAACCTTTTCCTCTCTCCCGACATTTCGGACGCAGATGCTGCTGTATAGACTACGCGAAAACGATGCCATCACACCAGTCCCAACCGCTCCGCCATGCCGCCAAGCAACTGCGCGATACACGGTTTGCAGCTTCCATTGCTGCTTTTAAAACTTTTCTTGGATTCCGAAACCAAATGGCCTACATTTACCCCTGTGAACGAGCAAAACGACATCGTCATTAACCTAAAAATTTGCCACGGGCAAACCCGTCATCCGCGGTACGCGTGTGTTGGTTGCCATCGTCGTGGGTATATGAGCACTTCTGGCTGCTTCTTCATCGAAGCAAAGTACGCGGCAGAATATCCGGTGGTCGGCTTCTTGTTCCGCAAGGAGGAAGTGTCAAGTTGAGGGCAACCATGCAAGTCGTTTTCGCCCGGTCACTGCGCCGGCTTAACGCTTTGAGTAGGTGTAGGCCGGGACCTTATGAGGTTTTGGGTAGAAGGTGATGCAACCGGACGGTGGTCTCGTCTCGGTCTAAGATACTGGCAGCAACGGCTAGCGTTAGTTCTTCCCATTTCGCTCCATCCACCTTTGGTTCGATCCCATTTAGACGGAGAAATACAACACAGGCGCCGAGCGCTGTCCGTTTGTTTCCGTCGATGAACGGGTGATTCCGGCAGAGATAGAACAGATACGCGGCCGCCACCTCATCGACATCAGCATAAACAGATTTCCCGCCATAACCGGCTTGTGGCGCAGCGACTGCCGACTCCAGTAATGCCAAATCGCGCACGCCATCCGAACCGCCGAATTGGGCGATGGCCTGCGCGTGAATCTCGCGGACAATGGCGACCGTCAGATGAAAGCAGTTCTCGGGTTTCACGCTCATGCGAGCTTCTTCATCGTCCGCGCATAATCTTTCATCGTCGCCTTGATGATCCGCGAGACTTCCGCGGCCGAAGGTCGGGGGCGAATCGGAGTGAGGGTGATGGTTCCGCCTTCATGGACTTCGACATTCACATCATCGCCGGTCTTCAGATGGGCGAGCTCCATTAACGCGGCGTCCAAAATCAGGCCTTGTGAGTTACCGACTTTAGTAATGGTCTTTGTCATTATGTAATACTATGTTTTACAACTGTCGAAGTCAAGTGGGGTTTAAGTTTGGCGGATAGGAAATTCCCTTGGCGGAGCTTCTCGGAAAGCCTGCCAAGGCTGGGTTAGAATAATTCTGGCGCGTGGGGCCGTGGGTGGGCGTTTATTCCTTCACCGTCAGAGCCCGGAGCACCGCGTCGCGAACGACGGCATGCCCTTGGGCGCCCAGATGGACCTTGTCCCGGGCAAAATAGTTCTGTTGCAGGGCTTTTTCGGCACTAACCTTGTGAAACTCCGCAGCAATATCGACTAGGCCGGTCTTTTGTTCTTGAGCCACCTCTTGAACGGCGACAGCCAGTTCCTGCATTGTCTCCCACCGCTCGTAGCTCGGGCAGGTAGTCAGGAGCAAGATATCGGCCTGACCTTTCGTCGCGCGCCGGACGCGATTCACGGAGAGCCGGAGATACTCCTTGAATAACGGTCCGCGGATGTTGTCATCCCAATCATTGAAGCCAAACCAGATGGTCACTAAGTCGGGCGCCGGGGCGTCTTGGAGCCAGCGCGGAATCAGAATCGTGTTCTGACTGAGAGTGGTTCCCCCGATGGCCGGATTGACCAGCGTCACTTCGCCGCCGTAGTTCTCTTTGAGCTTCTTGACGACCTCTTCGGACCAAAGCTTCGGCCGGTTCGCCCAATGGCGCTTGTCGCTGAGCGAATCGCCCATCGTCACGATAGTCACCGGTTGCCTGGCTTTCAGTTTGGCCAACACCCGCGCAAGGCCGGGTTGTTTGGGAGTGTAATCCGTCTTGTCGGGGGCGATTTTTGACTCCAAAACAATATGGTCAATGCTGAAAGAAACCGCCGGATGCTCTCGCCAATACCACCATTTCCCCAACCAGAGATTGCGGAACTTACTCGGCGGAAAACCAGTCTTCGTTCCCAGCAAAGGGCCGGATAGTTCGGGGATTAAATCACTCCAGGCAACGGTCAGCTTCGTCCAGTTTGTGGATTGGATGGGGAAGCAGTATCCGTAGCGCAATTTGAAATCCTCTCCGTCGATAAACTCGAGCCCGCCACAATTCTTCGAGCCATCGCCTTTGACCCAGAAACTAAATCCTTCCGATTGATCCACATTGTCCGGTGGATTGATCCGGGCCGTGAAGAACTGCGCTCCCGTTGACTCAATGAACGTGAGTTGGAGGGCCTTCCCAAACTTTCCGTTCGTCAATTCAGCCGTACCGGCGGGGGCTTTCGTCTTCGCTGGGGTGGTCACTTCGGCCGGCTTGGGGAGTGTCTGCAAATCTAGCAGAACCGGGGTTGCGGTTTGCCCCCAGGAACTCGTAACCAGTCTGCCCGCGAGAAAAATCAGAATGGCCGTCCGGCTAACACCGGATCGTAAATTGGTTTTATGACGGATGGAAGCGGAGGGAAAAGCGTGCGAGTTCATGGAGGTGGATTTTAGAAGTAACTTGCGCGAAGTCAATCCCGGGTTAAGCGGTGCGACCGTTTTGTTTGCGCTTTCGAATTTCTTCTATTGACAACCGGCGGCTAGTGTCGTTAACTGTATTCAGTTTTCACTGAACGATTTTATGACTCGCAATCAAACGTCGGAGTGGAGCGCGGCGTGCCGGAGCTTTATTGAAGCCGGCGGGCATACCACTCAATTGTTCGGACTCGGTCGGATTCTCGGCCAACTCTATGGGTTACTCTATCTCAGCCCCCGGCCTCTGTGTCTGGATGAAATGGTCCACGAACTCAAGGTGAGCAAAGCCAGCGTCAGTACGACGGTCCGGCAATTGGAGCGCTGGACGGCGGTCAAGAAGGTGTGGGTTCGGGGGGATCGGCGGGATTTCTATGAGGCGGAAACCGATTTTAACCTGCTCTTAAAACAGGGGGTCTTGGCGACCTTGCGCAAGAAGCTGGAAACCGCCGGTGTGCAAATTGCGAAAGTGGAGACAGCACTGCAGGCGGCGCATGCGAATGGGAGTCGCAATCCGGATTCGGAAATCATCGTGGCGCGATTGAAGAAGGCCAAACGGTTTCATGGACAGATTCAAGGGTTACTCGGCAATCCGTTGATCGAGCATTTGTTGTAGGAATCGTAAGCGGCGGCAGCGCTGCGGAAAAATGAAGCGACCTTCGCCAGTGGGATGGATGGAGGCAGTCGGTGGGTGGTTCAAGTTTGAGCCGGCACCGGAAGGGCGGCAGCTTGCCGCGATCCGATGAACTGGTACGCCATCCATGCCAAACCCCGTCAGGAATCAGTGGCGGTCTTGAGTTTACAGCGGGAAAAAGTCGAAACCTTCTTCCCGCAGCTCCGCCGGAAGCGAACCATTCGCCGGGTACGCAAGTGGGTGACCGGGCCGTTGTTTCCGGGTTATTTCTTTGCGCGGTTTGATGCGCAGCGCGATGCTCGGCTGGTGCGCTACGCCACCGGCGTCATCAAAGTGGTCAGCTTTGGGGACCAACCGGCGATCGTGGAGGATGCGATTATTGCAGCCATCCAGCACCATGCCGAGGATGATGTGGTGACCGTCTCACCGTTGCAGTTTAAGCCGGGGGATGTCGTGGAGATTCAAGCTGGTCCGTTGCGCGGTTTCCAAGGAGTGTTTGAACGGGAGATGAGCGATCGCGATCGCGTGGTTCTCTTACTGGATGCGCTCGCTAAAGGTGCGCGAGTCGAAGTCAGTCGCGAGCAAATTGAACAGGTTATATGAATATCACTACCAGTACTGTCATTTCAGCCGAGCGCCACGAACGAATCCGGCAGTTCCTGCGGGATCTGTGGGATTACCGGGAGCTGTTTTGGACGTTTGTCGAACGCGATGTAAAGGTGCGTTACAAACAGACTGCGCTCGGCGTGGTCTGGGTGGTGCTGCAGCCGTTGTTCATGATGGGAGCTTTTTCTGTCATCTTCGGCAAGATTGCCAAGATGCCGACCGATGGTCTGCCGCTGCCGTTGTTCTATCTGGCGGCGCTGGTTCCCTGGAACACCTTCGCTACGGCGCTCTCGCAGTCGGCCCTGAGCATGGAGTCGAATGCGCAGCTAATCAGTAAAGTGTATTTCCCACGTATCGTAGTTCCGGGCGGAATTATTTGCGGCTCGTTTGTGGATTTTGCGATTGGCTGGACGCTGCTGAATGGGGTTGCGATTTGGCTGGGGCACTGGCACTGGCAACTGGTGGCTCTGACCCCTTTACTGCTCCTGATTCAAGCCTGCACCGCGATGGGGGTGAGCTTGGTCTTAGCGATGCTCAATGCACAATATCGCGACGTCAAACATGCGGTGGGCTTTGTAGTACAGGTGTTCATGTTGGCCACTCCGGTGATCTATCCGCTCTCCAAATTACCAGCCTGGGCGCAGGCGTGGATCTTTTTGAATCCGATGGCGGTGGTGGTGACCACCTACCGGAGCCTCCTGCAGGCGACGCCGCTGCCGTGGGCGCTGATCGGTTTAGCTCTGCTGACAGCGCTGGCGTATCTGGCCGGCGGAATCTGGTTCTTCCGGCGGCGGGAAGCGTATCTGGCGGATATTCTATGATGCGATTCGAGCTTCCCCTGACCTGAGTTCGTAGTGACTGGCGAAGACTGCTTGCGGTCGGTGAGGCCGCTCGCTATATTGGCGGTACGACTTAACCAATTGTGAAAATTTTAACTGCCAACTTCCCGCCCCACATTAGGTCTCCAGCAGTTGGTGCTCCAGCAATGTTTGCAGGCGTTTAATACCGTTTATCCCGTGCAGCAAATCTTATTGTTTGGCTCGCATGTCCGGGGAGTATCGCATGCCGATAGTGACGTTGACCTATGTATTGTGGCCGATGGTTTCACCGCTCAAGATCAAGCGGCCATTGCCTTCCGCCGTGCGATTGGTGGCATTCGCGGTAAGCCGCCGCTAACACTGATTCCCATCAGCCCGGCTCGGCTTGCCGAGAAGCGTCGCGCGCAGGATCCATTTTTTGCAACCATTTTGCAGGAGGGTGTGCCCCTTGTCGAAGCCGACTAACGCTGGGAACCCCCGGGATTGGTTGGGGTTGGCCGATGCGGATTTGAGTGCCGTCCAGTGACTAGCTTGTCCCGACTGCTTAACGCTGAACTGGAAGGCGCTGACCCGAGTCGAAAGCGCTGGGGATGTGAAGACAGGGGATAATGATCTCCGTCAGTAAAACGTAAAAATGCCGACGATTCTTCGCATTGGTCCGTATCGGTTCCACTTCTATTCTGACGAACGGAATGAGCCGCCCCATATTCATGTTGCATGTGGCGATGGAGAGTGTAAGTTTTGGCTGTCGCCGGTGCGGCTGGCCCGCAACCACGGTTTGACCGCCCATGAATTGCGCCGAATTGAACAATTGGTTTATGAGCATCAGATCCTATTAATGGAGAAATATGAACACTCCCACAATTCTTGAAAGGATTGACACTGCTGAGCCGGCCGCTTTGCGGGTGTGGGTCGAAAACCGGATCATCTATTTAGAGTTGACCGATGGGCGAATCATTGGGTTTCCGGCGGATCGTTTTCAACGTCTGAAACCAGCCACGGCCGATCAATTGCGGCAAGTCGAATTGCGACTCAATGGGCATGCCTTGCGTTGGGAAATGCTGGACGAAGACATTACCGTACCGGGGATTGTGACCGGGCGCTTCGAGCTTCCCTTGACCTGAGTTTGGGTGACGGACGAAGACGCCTTGCGGTCGGTGGGGCCGCTCGCTAGATTGGCTGTGAAGCTTAACGAATTGTGAAAATTTTAACCGCCAACTCCCCTCCCCATTCGGTCTCCAGTAATTGGCTGGCGAGCGCGCAGAGTCGGTGCGAGCCGGAGTTGTAAGCAAGGCCGATTTCGTTTATAAATCCAGCATGGATCGAATCGTTTCAAAACTTCCCTCTTTCGCGACCGTCCAGACTGTTGTCCGGGCGGTTTGTGAAAAACAGCCGGTCGTACGGGTCGAGGCGTTTGGATCACTGGTGAACGGTGGGGCGCATGCTCAGAGTGATGTGGATTTGTTGGTCGAGTTTTTACCCGGTTCACGAATGGGGTTATTCGCGATGGGGGCAATGAAAGAAGATTTGGAGGAACGCCTCGGTTGTTCTGTTGATCTTGTCAGCCGGGCCGCAGTCGAGAAAAGTCACAATCCCTACCGGCGGCGCTCGATTTTGGCTGCCCCCACACTTGTCTATGCCCGTTGACAAACAACTCGGCTTGTTGCGGGACATGTTGGACTCGGCGAAAGCGATTCAACAATATCTCACTGGGATCACTCGCGAACAGTTCATGAAGGACTCAGAAAAACAAGATGCGGTTTTACGTCGCTTGGAAATCATCGGCGAGGCCGCTAGTCGGTTGTCGGTAGAAACTCAGGCGAAATTTCCCAAGTTACCATTTCGTGCCATGCGGGGTATGCGCAATATTCTCATCCATGATTATGGGGATATAGACCTTGAACAAGTTTGGACAACGGCCAGTAACGATCTGACTGAATTGACCGTCACCTTAGAACAGTATTTCGCAACACTATCTTGACCTGTTGAGTGCTTGATCAGCAGCCGTGGCGCAGTGGCAGCGAGTGGAAATGAGAATCGCAGTGGGTCTCCCAAGATTACAATTCTGTCCTGCGGAAACTGGCCCAGCCGGTTTTAAAACTGTAAGGGAATGCGTAATTACCAAACGAAGCTGATTGAAGATGGCACCGTCGACCTTCGAGAAGATTGAGCCGCTGATTCTCCAATGAAACACATTCTAGTAACTGGCGCCGCTGGGTTTATCGGCTGTCATTTTGTCCGGCACCTTTTGCAGAAGGAACCGCCGGTGACCGTGGTGAGCTTCGATGCCTTGACCTATGCCGGCCGCGAACAGAATCTCACCTCACTTCCGTCGGTCAACCGCCACGAATTCATCCGGGGGGATATTTGCGATGGAGCGCTAGTGCAGCGCGTTTTGCGGGACTACCAGATTGAGACCCTCGTCCACTTTGCGGCTGAGTCCCATGTCGATCGGTCGATCGTAGGCCCCGGACAGTTTGTTCAAACCAATATTGTGGGCACCTTCCAACTCTTGGAAGCTTGTCGCGTGGTGGGGCGCAATCAACCGGCCGTTCGGTTTCATCACATTTCCACGGATGAAGTCTTTGGCTCGCTGCAGGCGCAGGATCCCGCGTTTACGGAAAACACTCCGTACGCCCCCAGTTCGCCCTACTCGGCTTCGAAAGCCGCTAGCGATCATTTGGTGCGAGCGTATGCCCACACCTATGGCCTGCCGGCGACGCTGACCAATTGTTCGAATAACTATGGCCCGTATCAGTTTCCGGAAAAACTCATCCCGCTGATTATTCTCAATGCCATGGCCGGGAAACCGCTGCCGGTCTACGGCGATGGCTTACAGGTTCGGGATTGGCTATACGTGGAAGATCACTGTGAGGCGATCTGGCAGGTTTTGCAGAATGGGAAGCTGGGCGAAACCTACAATGTTGGGGGTGAAAACCAGCCGACGAATCTTGAAATCGTGAAGTCCATCTGCACCCTGCTCGACGAGTTGCATCCGCAGTCGCCGATCACTCCGCATGAAAAACTCATTACGTATGTGACTGACCGCCCCGGCCATGACCGGCGCTACGCCATGGATATTACCAAAATCCGCCGGGAGTTAGGCTGGCGTCCCCAATATACGCTGGCGACCGGCTTGCGAAAAACGGTCCAGTGGTATCTCGCGCATCGGGATTGGGTGGCGGCGATTAGTAGTCAGGGTAATTATCAGCAGTGGGTTGCTCAGAATTATGCCCAGCGGAGCGCTCCCACAGAGGAAAAACTATGAAGGGGATTATTTTAGCGGGCGGGAAGGGGACGCGGTTATACCCGGTCACCACCGGCCTCAGTAAGCAGATGTTACCGGTGTATGACAAGCCGATGATTTATTATCCGCTGTCGATTCTGATGTTGGCCGAAATCCGCGAAATTCTCATCATTAGCACGCCGGAAGATTTGCCGATTTATCGCCGGATGCTTTCCGATGGTTCCCAATGGGGACTCCAGTTTTCCTACGCAGAACAAACCGAACCGCGCGGTCTGGCGGACGCCTTTCGCCTCGGTAAGGAGTTCATCGGTCAGGACAGCGTCTGTCTCATTCTCGGGGACAATATTTTCTATGGGACTGGGCTTCAGGAGCGCCTTCAAAACGCGGTCCAACTCACTCAGGGGGCCGTGGTCTTTGCTTATCCTGTCCGCGATCCGGAGCGATATGGAGTGGTTGAATTTGATTCGGCCGGCCGGGTCATTAGCATTATTGAAAAACCGAAACAGCCCCGTTCCCGCTATGCGGTTCCGGGGATTTATTTTTATGATAATTCCGTCGTCCAAATTGCCGCTGACCTCCAGCCCTCTCCGCGCGGCGAGCTTGAAATTACCGACCTCAACCGGATTTTCCTCGAACGCGGCACTTTGCGAGTGGAAGTCCTCGGACGCGGAGTCGCCTGGCTGGATGCCGGCACCCACGAAGCGCTGCTCCAAACTGCGAATTTTGTGCAAGCCATTCAAGACCGGCAAGGGCTGATGATTGGTTGCCCGGAAGAGATCGCCTACCGGCAGGGCTATATTAACCGCGACCAGCTTCACCAGCTCGCGACCGCGATTCCCAACGAGTACGGAGCGTATTTGCAGCGCTTGCTTCACGAAGGCGCGACCGATTACCAGCGCAGACAACAGTTGAAAGCGGATGTCAATTAGGAGTCAACAATTATGAAAACAATCCAAGGTCCAGTGGCAGTCGTCGGATTAGGGTATGTGGGTTTGCCGTTAGCGGCTTCATTTGCCCGGCATTTGAAAGTCATCGGCTTCGATGTCAACGCCAAGCGCGTGGCTGAACTGCAGCAAGGCCTCGACCGGAACGGCGAGACGCTTGGCGGTGATCTTAAACATCCGAATCTCACCTTTACTGCGGACGCCAAAAGTCTGCGGCAAGCTAAGTACATCATCGTTTGTGTGCCGACACCGGTGGATCCGGCGAACGTGCCGGATTTGTCGCCGGTCACCGGCGCGTCCGAAATTGTCGGGGACAATCTTTCGAAAGGCAGCATCGTGGTGTACGAGAGCACGGTTTATCCCGGCGTGACCGAACTCATTGCCTTACCGGTGCTGGAAAAACGCAGCGGCTTGAAACTCGGTGACTTTAAAATTGGTTACTCACCGGAGCGGATCAACCCCGGCGACCACGAACATTCGGTGGATAAAATCGTGAAAGTGGTTAGCGGTTGCGACGCCGAAACGCTGGAGGAATTGAGCACGTTGTACGGCTTGGTGGCCAAGAGCGTCTTTCGGGCGGCCAACATCATGACCGCCGAGGCGGCGAAGGTTATCGAGAATATCCAGCGCGACTTAAACATCGCCTTGATGAACGAGCTGTCGCTGATTTTCGACCGGGTCGGGATTCATACCGACGATGTGCTGGCAGCCGCCGGCACGAAATGGAATTTTCATAAATATCATCCCGGTCTTGTCGGCGGACATTGCATCGGCGTCGATCCGTATTACCTCACCTACCGAGCGCAAGAACTTGGCTACAATCCGCAAGTCATTCTCGCGGGCCGTCGCGTCAACGATGAGATGCCGGTACGAGTTGGCGAATATATCATCAAAGGCATCAGTGCCGTTGGTAAGCCGCTCAAAGGCGCAACGGTGCTCGTCATGGGATTAACCTTCAAAGAAAACGTGCCGGACATTCGCAATAGCAAAGTCCATGACACCATTACCTACCTGCAAAGTTTTGGCATCACCGTTCTCGGCTGTGATCCGATTCTCGACGCGCCAACGGTGAAAAAAAAAATTGGCATCGACAACGTTGCCTTCGAGTCCGTGAAAGCGGTGGACGCCGTCTTGATTGCCAACAAACACAATGTCTTCAAGACGCTCACACTCGACCAGCTCAAAGCGAAGATGACGCCACCGGTGTTAATCGACATCAAGAATCTCTTCGACCGGCAGAGTGCCACAACTGCCGGATTTTATTACAAGAGTTTGTGAGTTTAGTGATTACTCCGCCCTGCGAAGTAATCATACGGTAGTTAAATCTTTAACTTCATGATCACTCTCACCGGAGTTTCAAAACAGTTTGGTAAGCACTGGGCCGTCCAGGGCGTGGATTGGACGGTCCCCTGTGGGAGCATCTGGGGGTTGCTCGGGCATAATGGGGCCGGTAAGAGCACAATCATTGGGATGATTTTGGGGCATGTGCGCCCCTCGGCCGGTCAAATTTCGATTAATGGTTACGATGTCCGGCGGCAACGGTCGCAAGCCCTCAGCCGAGTGGGAGCGATTTTCGAAACACCGGCCTTTTACAATTATCTTTCTGGGCTAACGAATCTGAGAATCTTCTGCGAATATTCGTCAATCCCGAGTCCGGAGCGATTGCAGGCGGCTATTCGTTTTGTCCAGTTGGAAGATTGTATTCAGAATCCGGTTGCCACCTATTCTCACGGGATGCGCCAACGATTGGCGTTGGCGCAGGCGTTGTTGCCGGATCCAGAACTACTGATCCTGGATGAACCGATGAATGGGCTGGATCCGGAAGGGGCCTATGAGATGCGCAATCTCATCGAGAAGTTGAATCAAGAGTGGGGGTTGACGATTCTCTTAGCCACCCATGGTTTGCATGAAATTCAGGAACTGTGCGCCACCGTGGCCGTCCTGCAACAAGGGCAGCTGATCTTTCAGGGCGCCTGGCAGACCGCCCCGGCGCAGACGCTGGAGGAGTTTTATTTGGAGACCGTCCGCGCCGCCCAGCGGCCACCGGGTCTAGCCGTATGAATTTGTTTTTTCGGCAGTGGCGGAATGAACTCCTCAAGCTTTGTGCGCGGCGGCGGACCTATTTGGGATTGGTGGGGTCGGTTGTAGCCGAGCTAATTTTCCTGATGCTGTGGCGGCATCCCTTGGCCCAGCGAGCATTTGAAAAAGCGGTTCGGGGTGGATCAGTGGAGCCGAATATTTTTTGGGATAATTATTTTCATGGACTCACGATTGGGCTGCTGATGGTGACCTTTAGTTTTCTCTTGCTGGGGGGGTTGTATTTGGCGTTGGTGGCCGGTGACATTATCGCCAAGGAAGTGGAAGATGGCACCCTGAGTATGATTCTTTCCCGCCCGGTCTCGCGGTTACGCCTCTGGAGTCTGAAATGGTTGACTTGCTCGGCTTATACCTTTGGGTTGGTGTTTTTCATGGGGTTGACCAGTTTGCTACTCGCGTCGGTGTTCTGCGGTGGGTTGGGGAAGCTGGCCGTGGTTTATGGACAACACCCGCGGCATTTGCAGTTGGTTTCAATCTTTGATACTGCGGAAGGATTGTGGCGGTATGGCCAGGGGTTGCTGCTGTTGGGGGTGGTGATGCATGTGGTCTCGGCCTTGGCCTTCATGTTCTCCTGCTTCAATCTGAAGCCGGCGACGGCGGCGATTGCGACGTTGGCGGTCTTCTTTATTGATGCGGTGCTGAAGGTGGTCCCGTTTTTCATTGTGTTTGAGAAATGGCTAATCAGCTATCACTTGGCTTGCTGGTTGCGGTCCTTTGCAAAATACGAACCGGCGGTGGATGTCGGGACTTCCGTTTGTTATTTGCTGGCGTTGAGTGGAGTTTTTCTGGGGATTGGGGCGGTGCAGTTTTGCCGAAGGGATTTTAAGCCGTAAGGGAACATTTAATGACTGACTCAATAATTTGGAAGTCTCGTTAGCCTATGCTTTTTAATTCTTTCCAATTTCTATTGTTTTTCCCGACGGCCACGTTGCTTTATTTCTTGTTGCCGTACCGGTTCCGATGGCAATTGCTCTTACTGGCAAGTTGCCTGTTCTACATGGCGTTTATTCCATGGTATATCGTGATTCTGATTGTCACGATCCTGATTGATTACTTTGCCGGTCTTTGGCTGGATAAACCCGACCTTTCTCCAGCGCGGCGGAAAATGGTTCTCGCCATCAGCATTGTCTCCACCTGTTTAGTTTTGTTCGTGTTTAAGTATTACAACTTCTTTAACACGAATTTTGCCGCTATCGCCCAGCTTCTCCACTGGAATTATTCGCTTGGCGCGCTGAAGATCATTCTCCCCATCGGCCTGTCGTTTCACACGTTTCAGAGCTTGAGCTATGTCGTGGAGGTCTACCGGGGCAACCAGAAAGCCGAACGCCACTTCGGGATTTATGCGCTCTATGTGATGTTCTATCCGCAGTTGGTGGCCGGGCCGATTGAACGTCCGCAAAATCTCTTGCACCAGTTTTACGCGAAACACACCTTTGAATATCAGCGCGTCACAGATGGCTTGAAGTTAATGGTGTGGGGCTTGTTTAAGAAAGTCGTGATTGCCGACCGTCTCTCCATCGCCGTCAACCAAGTGTACGGCAGCCCACGCGACTACACCGGCTGGCCGCTGATCGTGGCCACGATCTTTTTTGCATTCCAGATTTATTGCGACTTCTCCGGTTATTCCGACATTGCCATTGGCGCGGCACAGGTCATGGGGTACCGGTTAATGGATAACTTCAACCGGCCTTATTTCTCGAAGTCCATTGCCGAGTTTTGGAAACGCTGGCACATCTCGCTTTCCACTTGGTTTCGCGATTACCTGTACATTCCGCTGGGCGGAAGTCGGACCAAAACCTGGCGCTGGCAGTTCAATCTGTTCATTACCTTTCTCGTCAGCGGATTCTGGCATGGCGCCAACTGGACGTACGTCATCTGGGGTGGGATTAACGGGTTCTACCTGATCTGCTCGCTCTGGACGAAAAACTTCCGGCAATCATTTTGTAACGCCATTGGTCTCGACCGGTTCCCAACGTTTCACAAATATCTCCGAATTGGCATCACGTTCTCCTTAGTTTGCATTGCGTGGATATTCTTTCGCGCCAACAGCATCGAGGATGCGTGGTATATCCTGACGCATTTAGTTCAAGGGTTGCAGCGTGGCATTCATGGCTCCGGTTCGCACGGAGTCGGATTAAAACTGTACCGATATGAACTGGCAGTCGGAATCATAGCAGTCTGTCTGATGGAGTTTATCCACACAATTCAACGGCACCGCAGAATCCGTCACATGCTGGTGGACAGGCCGTGGTGGTTCCGATGGAGCCTCTACTATGCGATCTGTTTTTCGATTATTTATTTCGGAGTCTTTGAACAGGTGCAGTTTATCTATTTCCAATTCTAGGTTGCTATTATGCTACGACTCGCCATTAAACTTGGAATTCTAATTGCTCCGTTCCTGATCTTCTTTGCATGGGCAGAGTGCAAGCTGTCTTCGATGCCAAATGAGTACTCCAAGAAATCCTATTTATTAGAAAAAGCATCCACCAACATCGAAGTTTTAATTTTAGGTAGTTCCCATACAGCCCATGGAGTTGATCCATTTTTTTTCCACTATTGCGGGTTCAATATGGCAAACCATTTCCAGTCTCTATATTATGATGCAAAAATACTATTAAGATGGGGGCATTGCTTGCCGAAGCTGAAATTGGTTATTTTCTCTGCTTCGTATTTTTCACTAGAAGTGAATCCGGACCAAGCAACTTGTCGAGCCGTTTTCTATAGTCGTTTCTATAACATTCCACCACCAGTGAGACGGTTGTGGCCTGAATTACGCTACTTTAGCATATTTACTGCCTATGGGATGAGGTCTAGTATTGACTCTTTATTAAGGGATTTACCGCCTGAAGAAATAGCGGATTCATCCACCACTAATACTGGCTGGATGCCTATAAATCATTCCATGCCAGGCTCAGACCAAGTCGTTAACGATGAGAACGGGATTGCCCGCGTTCATCAGCATGAGGCAACAATGGAAAATATATACATAAAACTAAACATTTCATATCTTCGAGAAGCCATTTCATGGTGTAAGAGTAACAACGTCAAAGCGGTCTTTATTACGACTCCATTTTACAAAACATACACCGATCATATCAATCAGAAGAGGTTTGCGTTGATGCAAGATTCAATTCACAAGCTTTGTAGCGAATACAGTGCATGCTATTTTGACTTTAGTTCAGATGCCCGATTTACTGAAGGGGATTTTGATGATGTTGACCATCTTAATTCACAAGGCGCACGCAAACTCAGCGAGATTGTGGATCGAGAAGTTTTAGACCCGCTCCTCAAGCATTGAAGATGTTTTTATTTCACTGCCGTTGCTACCAATTGTCGCTACGAAATGGTGAAGCTGGCAATCCGCTCCGATTGTAGAGATTGGCAACAGCTGGATTCATTGAGAAGGCATATCGCACAGCGACCGGTCGAGGCACTGATGGGCTTGAAACAAGGATGGTGTCTTCAGGTTGATCCACGCCATTCGCCGGAACAATCACGGCATCGGCCCAGACCCACTGCCGGTTAGCGCCGGCAATTGAGGAAGTCATCGCTTCCTTGAAGTAGTAGTGAGGGATGGCGGAAACAATAAAGGACGCCCACCCAAAGAATTCCAGTTAGAAAACGATTCTGACGCAGGTTGGCACGATTCACTTTGTAATACACCACAATCCCCGCCGCAAACATCTGCCAAGAGCCGTCTAGGAAAAGTGAGGTAAAACGAAAGCCAAAGCGACTAATGACCTGTTCACAAAATAGTGTAATGAGACTAATGACAACCGCTCCACGGAAAAAATGTTGTGGCATGAGTAGAATAATCAGTCCGGTGAGAGCGTAGAATTGCTCCTCGTATGCTAGAGTCCAAATTGGCTTGAGGAAAAGATCGTGGGAGGGTCCCACCACATGATAGCGCCAAGTTTCAGTCAGACTGAAATTGCCAATCCATTGCCAGAAATGGAGATGGGCTGGATTACTGAGACGCATACAGGGGGCATTTTCTGGGAAAAAGTAATACACCAAGAAAGCAATTGGAACCAAGGCACCCAGTAGAATCCAATAGGGGGGATAAATCCGACGAAAACGACGGATGAAAAAAGTGGAGACTCGGTGGCGATTGCGGAGCGTGTTCTGGGCAGTGGCGGAAATGCAATAGCCCGAGATCACAAAAAAAATCGGAACTCCGAGGTAGCCGTAACTAGCGATAAGTAACAACACGCCGGATAAGCCTTCGGATAAATGATAGGTGTGAGGGGTAAAGAAAACGGTGCAGGAGTGATAGATAACGACCATTACACAAGCGACGCCACGCCAGAAATCGAGCGAATAATAGCGCGTGGACTTTCTATGATCACATAATAACGGTTGAATGTTAATATTCTCCTCTGATGGGTTTGAAAGAGATGCTCAGTTTCTGATAGTCGACTAGCAAATGTCGAGGGTTAAATTAAAAAATGGAATTACTCTGATATCAATCGTTTATTATTTCCCCCGAAGGGATGGTCGGCTCATGATCCATCTCGCGTCGTTATCTGATGGGAAATTATAATCAGATGATCAAGCAAATGCGACAGAGTTCTTCATCTAGTAAAAGTATTTTTCGTTTTGTATTTCTGCTCTACTGTTTAGCAGAGGGTACCGGCGTTTGGGCACAACACCGGCCCACCATCTCGCTAGATCCGAGTGAAATCCTAGCCGATGCCTACGCTTTGACAGCCGCTTATCAGTCACAAGTATTTGATAAAATAAGAATTCACCCAGGAGACCGCGTCTCAATCATGGGGGATAGTATTACCGCAGCAGGTGGCTATATTCGCTTAGCGGAGGCGGTTTTAAAAATTAATTATCCTAATCTTAAATTACCTCCATTTGTTAACGCTGGTGTTGGCGGGCAACGTGCTGAGGATATGCAGCCCCGATTTGCACACGATATGCACCTCGCCGACCGACCGGCGTGGGTTTTTATTAGTGTGGGGATTAATGACGTTTGGCATCGCCTCGGTCAACCGCATGACTTTGCTGTCTTGGAGGCCTACCGGAGCAATGTAACCAGCATGGTGGAGCAATCCCAAGCGGCGGGAGCTCAGGTTGTCCTCTTAACGCCGACGTTGATTTCAGAAGATTCTGAAGCTGAGGGTAATAAACGATTAGCCAAATATGTGGAGGTTATGAAAAAAATTGGCGCTAAAAAAGCTTGTGGCGTTATCGACTTGCATGAACTATTTCTTGAGTCGCTCCAACACAAAACCCCCGGTGTGCCACTCACATCGGATGGAGTCCATATGGCAATCTACGGCGATGCCATTATGGCAATTGGAATCTTACGTGCCCTGGGCATTCCGGACTCTGTGATTATAAAAACGGACACCTTCTCACTACTACAATGCCGTGCATGGAATATGTCAGCTAAACGGCTCACTGAATTGCTCGAAATCCCACCCTCACGTTTTGCAAAAGCCGATCTACTTCGCGGTTTTTCATTTTGAGTTTCTTCGTCGGAGACATTTCATCGTTCAAAATCTTTCAGTCAATTTCTTCTATTGACAACCGGCGGCTAGTGTCGTTAACTGTATTCAGTTTTCACTGAACGATTTTATGACTCGCAATCAAACGTCGGAGTGGAGCGCGGCGTGCCGGAGCTTTATTGAAGCCGGC